>Ga0310690_10000247_pt1 | contig 126735 bp, 119 predicted proteins | sample AusTroGonzalo_MG_2_FD_207661 | JGI IMG/M metagenome (GOLD analysis project Ga0310690, IMG submission 207661) | Bovine rumen microbial communities from tropical cattle in Woodstock, Queensland, Australia - Gonzalo_04 (v2) (version 2) | ecosystem: Host-associated > Mammals > Digestive system >...
ACGCCCCCTAGGAGAATCGAACTCCTCTTTTCGGATTGAAAATCCGACGTCCTAACCGATAGACGAAGAGGGCTTAAATGTGCGCCCGGTGAGACTTGAACTCACGGCCCCCCGCTTAAAAGGCGGATGCTCTACCACTGAGCTACGAGCGCAAAAACCTTGCGGGTCTAATCAACTTCGGGTTAAACCCAACATAAATATTCTACTACTTTTTTTAAGGTCGCGCAAGAAAAAATTTTCTGCCCGCCTTCTCACATACTCATATTATATCACTTTTGAAAATTTTTCACAACAGTTTATAATCTAGAAACATCTGTTTTATCAAAATAATTAAAAATTGTTTCGCAGGGACAAGACAGATAGAAAAAACATTGCTTTCCTCTCTCTGTGTTTTTACCCAAATAGCCGAAGAAAGTCGTTAAATTCCAGCCGTCCCCTGCTTTGCGGTATTGTAGAAGATAAGATGATTTGTCAAATTCGCTTTTAGTTGGTGGAATGTAGGCGGACGTATAGGCGTAGTGGTAATTACGTCAAGTCCGCGAGACCGCCAAATAAACAGAATTTGGAAAATTGTATCTCAAGAATAGGCAAACACGGGCAAATGATAATTTGCCCGCGTGCCTGCTTACTCAAACAACAGAAGAAAACCGTTAATTCCCGTTTGATTGACACACCGACGTCCGTTTTATACCATATAAGAAAGGCATTTTGCCTGTAAAGAGGTGATTTATGAAAAAAATTATCAGTTCTGCCGCCGCTCCGCGTGCGATCGGCCCTTATTCCCAAGCTACTGAAGACGGCGGTTTTATTTTTACATCCGGTTTATTGCCGATAGACCCCGTTACCGGTGAAATTTATAACGGGGACGTTCAAGTCCAAACCGAACTTATTTTAAAAAATTTGGAAAACATTTTAAAAGAGGCAAACTGTTCGTTAAAACACGTATTGAAAACAACCGTTTATTTGACGGATTTAACAAAATTTGCCGAAATGAACGCTACTTACAGTACATTTTTTAAGGAAAATCCGCCTGCCCGTTCCACGGTTCAGGTGTCAGCCCTCCCCAAGGGAAGTGTAGTTGCCATAGAAGCCATTGCGAAAAAATAAGTATGACTACCGTACAGGATAAAATTCTTTCCGGCCGTTATAACGGTGTTTTACTGCCCGTATCGTCCATGAAATCCGCGCAAGATTGGGGCGTGGGGGATTTCGGTTCTCTTTGCGAGTGGATTTCTTTTCTGTCGCAACAGGGTGTTAATATATTACAAGTATTGCCCCTTCAGGAAACAGCCCCACAGATGACGTGTCCGTACTCCGCGCTGACGTCCTTTGCCGTTGATCCCGTGTACGCGGACGTATCCCAATTAGAAGATATTACGGACAACGAACCTGCGCAAAATTTTATTCGTTCTATTCAGGAACAAATTGCGGTTTGGCATAATGCTCACCATGTGCCGTTTGCCGAAGTGAAAAAAGCAAAATTACGTATATTATGGCTTGCTTACCGTTCGTTTCTTAAAAATCACGTAGCCCCGCGTACAGCACGTTTCCGTTCGTTTGAGGCCTATTGTTTTGTGCAGGGCGATTGGATTCGCGGTTATTCTCTTTTTCGCGCACTGAAAGAATTTTATAATTGGCAAAGTTGGACGCAATGGCCGGCCGAACTGCAAAACTACCGCAGTGAAGCTGTTCGCACATTTGAAGTACAACACCGCGAATTTGTTAATTTTTATGCGTACGTACAGTGGGTGTTAGATCAACAACTGCGCCGCGCTAAACTGCTCGCACAAGAGAAGGGTGTTTTTATTTTCGGAGATATCCCTTTTACCGCGAATTTAGACAGTAGCGAAGTATGGGCGGAACGGGAAAATTTCCGCGTCGGTTGGGAAATCGGCGCACCGCCGGACCAGTTTTCGCAAGACGACCAACGGTGGGGGCTTCCTGCGTATGATTGGGATTATCAGCAAGCGCATAATTGGTCGTTGTGGCGCCGCAAAATTCGTCGCGCTACGGAACTGTACGACATTTTCCGGTTGGACCATTTAGTCGGCTTTTACCGTACGTATGTTTTTGCGCCGAACGCGGAACGAGGTGCTTTTGATATAGAGGGTGAGCAAAATCAAATTGACCGCGGATACAGTTTCTTGCGGATGGTATTGGATGAATCCGACGGGAAACTGCCTATCGGGGAAGATTTGGGCGTTATCCCCAATTATGTACGGCGGATGTTGGTAGATTTGAATATTCCGGGGTACAAAGTACTGCGTTGGGAACGCGAGGATAACGGTTATTACCGTGAACCGCGTAATTATCCGAAAGTGTCTTTATCTACACCGTCCACGCACGACACCGAAACATTGCGCGGTTGGTGGGAAACCATGGATATTAACGAGCGGCGCAATATCTGGGAGATGATTTCCGCCCAGAAAACCGACGGAAATATCCCGTTTAATTTAGATACACAGCGTGCTATTTTTAAGCGCGTGTTAGGGTCCAATTCCGCGCTTTCTATGTGCTCTTGGCAGGATATCACCGGCGAGTTGGAACGCATTAACACGCCGGGTACGGTAACGGATGAGAATTGGACGTACCGTGCCGCCTGTACCGCGCAGGAAGCGCCCGAGAAATATGCGGTGCAACTTGCTATGTATCGGGATCTGCTGAAAGAAACAGGGCGTTGATTAAAAAATCCGCTTTTCAAAAAGCGGATTTTTACTGGGCGGAAGGAGTTTCGGTTGTTTCTGTTGTGGGTGTACTTTCCGCAGGTTCGGGTATTGTTTCTTCCGGTACAATGGGGAATAATTCATCCGCTAGTTTTTCAACGGCCTCACGCGCCGTATTATATTGGGCGGTGGCCTGTAAAAATTGGGCAGAGGGGCGGTTGGAGTCGTTATTTTTTGCCATTTCAAGTTCCAGCCGTGCTTTTTTTAACTCAAAATCTGACAGGGCAAACATCAGTTTAATATGATTAACCAAGCGGTCTTTTTCTTCGCTGACAACGACCGGACAGGAAGTTAAGGCCTCGTTTAATTCGGACAATTCCCGCAGGGCAGTTTGGGGAGACGTTTGTGTTAAGATGGGGTTACGGTCGGAAAGTTCCGGTACGGATACCGACGAGGCTAGTACTGCGGACTGTTGGGGCAAATACAAATTGCCCACTATCATCCCGGCCGCGAAAAAAATCGCCATGGTAAGAAAATAAAACACGTAACGCATACCCATATTGTACAAAAACCTAGCAAGTTTTTGCGGATTTATTATAATAATAGAAAGGATATTTTTTTAAGAGGTGTATTTATGGCACTCATTTCGTTTGGAAAAGATAATCATTTACAGTTGGAAATTGCCCCAATTTCGGTATGGTCTTCTTCACCGGAAAGCGAAGGGGAAAGCATGGAATATCAATTCGCACTTTATTGCGAAGACAAGCCGCTTTTTAATACGGAGTTTATGAAACTCTTAACCATTGTGAAAGGGGAAGAAGATATTTATTTGTCCGATTTTATTTCGCAGACGGTCGCATCCGGAAGTGACAACAGTTGGACAATGTTGGAGCCGAAGGCCTCCTTGTACATGCGTCCGCTTGTACCCATGGGCTGTTGCGGCCCGTCGGTAGCGAATCCTTCCTTTGTATTGGAAGTTACATTTGACCAAAATATTTTAGCGGGAGAAAATCAGGTGTTCGGCAATTATTCCAATACAGGTTTTTCGGTCCGCTTTGAGGCAACGGCGCAGGCATGGAATGAATTTGCGCAAAAATTATTGGAAGAAGAAGATGACGATTTTGAGTAATAAGGAAAGTGTATGAGAGTAAATGATGCGATATTTATTATTTTGTTAACTATGTTAGTGGTGATAGGAGCTGCAACGGGACTTCGGTTAAAAGACGCACTGAAGGAGAAACCGACCGTTACTGCGCAAGTTCCGTTACCTGCCGCACGTGTACCTGACGTGAAACCGGAACCGGAAGTTCCTATGGCAGAGGAAGAAGAATCCGAAGAAACGCAATCCCCTGTCGGTCCGTTTTCCGCGTCCGTTCGTGAAGATGCGGGCGGGGTTGTGTATTTGAACCGCCCGATTCCTTTAAGCGGTTTAACGAGAGAAGCCGTATTGGCGCACCGGAAGGCCGCTATGAAAAGTTCTATTTTTTCCGACGAGGGTTATAGCCCGTCGGAAGAAGTGTTTGGTGCTATTGAGGACGATAAACCTTGGATTGCGATGAACCTTTGCCGCGATCCGCAGACGCGTGCCCTGCGTACGGACGGTCCGTCAGAGGAGGACCGCTGGATTGGCAATCCTTCCATATTGGTTGCCATAGAATATGCGTTTACGCGCGACGGTATGGCGCCGGAACGTTGTACGAGTGATGTGGATAATTTATTTCCGCAAGCTGTTTCGTATGATGCGGACAAAAAAGAAATTACGGTGGAATATGATTCTCTGCCGTTTGATACGGTCAAGGAATCTTCCACGTTTTACGATTTTAACGGAGTCAACGCACGCGATTTGGGCTACAAATATGTATATATGTCCGGCACCACGGTTCCGCTGATGTTTGTGAACCCGAATCATAACCTGTTTACGCAGGTGGTGGAATTTGTCAATTTTATCCATGTGGGCGGCTCTTGTGGGGTGGAAGGCGGTTGTAATAACGGATCGCCGCGCCAACCGTTACTTGAATTTAAAGCCATGCGCACATTGGAAACGAACGGCAAAAGCGGGGAGATTATCCTTAAACTGTGGAAGGAACGTCCTTCGTCTATGTTAGAGCCGGCAGATTTAACGGAGAAAATTATTATTCGCAAATTATGAAAATTCTACTCATTAATGGCAGCCCCCGCGCGGGCGGTAATACGGCAATTGCCTTAAAAGAATTGGCGGATACGCTTGAAACAGAAGGCATAGAAACGGAGACGGTTCAAATCGGTTCTTCGGCGGTGCGCGGATGTACGGCATGCGGTGCGTGCGGAAAAACGGGCAAATGCGTTTTTACGGATGACCCTGTAAACGAAGTTGCGGAAAAATTAAAACAGGCCGACGGACTGGTGGTGGGTTCACCCGTTTATTATGCTTCTGCCAACGGTACGCTGATTTCATTTTTGGATCGTTTGTTTCGCAGTACCCCTTTTGATAAAACCATGAAAGTCGGTGCGAGCGTGGCGGTGTGCCGCCGTTCCGGCGCGACGGCGACGTTTGACCAACTCAATAAATATTTTACGATTTGCGGTATGCCGGTTGTATCCAGCCAGTATTGGAACGTTCTGCACGGACGTGAAAAAGGCGAAAGCGCGCTGGACGAAGAAGGATTACAAACCATGCGCACGCTGGGGCGCAATATGGCATTTCTTGTCAAAAGTATCGCGCTCGGAAAAGAAAAAATGGGCCTTCCGAAGAAGGAAGCCGTCCGTTTTACACATTTTATTCGCAAGTAACGGGGAGGACAACATGAAAAAACACAGTTATTATCCGCATGGCGTTTGTTCGCAGCAGATTTTCTTTGAATTAGACGAACAAAACCGCCTACACAACGTGCGTTTTACCGGCGGTTGCGACGGTAACTTAAAAGCACTCGGTATTTTAACGGAAGGACAAGATGCCGCCCATGTTGCCAAACTGCTTCGCAAAAACGATTGCGGCGGGAGGGGAACTTCCTGCGCGGACCAACTTGCCTGTGCGATAGAAGAGGCCCTTTCCCAAAATTCAAAAAAATAGTTGACAAGTAAATAGTTTCTTTGTAAACTATTCTTGAGGAAACTATTTTATGAAAGACTTATCTTCTTACGGTATCAATCCCGCAAAAAAGCGCGCGTACGAAAATGTAACGTATGTTTTGGCGCTTGTTTGCGGAATTCTTACCAAAGAGGTGGAAACGTATCTTTCCGCTTATTCCATTACTCCCGTTCAGTTTAATGTGTTGATGTTATGCGCGTATCAAAACGACGGACGCGGGGTGACACAGGTGTTTTTGTCAAAACATCTGATTGCGTCTGCGAGTAACGTAACAAAAGTGGTGGATAAATTGGTACAAGCCGGTTTGTTAAGCCGCACCGTTAATCCGATTGCCCGCCGGGAAAATATCATTTGCACTACCGCTAAAGGGCAGCGGCTGATTGACAAAATTTGGCCCGGCTATGATGCGCTTCTTTCCCGTTTGACAAGTAAGTTGCCTTCCGCAAAACAAAAAATAATGGGTTCCCTTTTAAAAGAGTGGTTTGAAAATTTACAACAGGAGAAATAAACTATGTTTGCGCTACTAAAAACTTTTTTTAACCGTTCGTTTCTTTCGTTATTCGGAGCGCAGTATTTGGGTGCGTTTAACGACAATATCTTCCGTAATGCGTTAGTGGCATTTGTTGCGTATAAAATTACCACTATTCCCGACGGGGAAAAATCTATTTTGGTCCCTTTGGCAGTAGCGATTTTTATACTGCCGTATTTTTTGTTTTCCGCGCAAGCCGGGGAAGTGGCGGATAAAATCCGTAAGGATACCGTTATCAAAATTACTAAAGGGGCGGAAGTATTGATTGCGCTTTTGGCGGGGATCGGTTTTTTGACGTCAAACTTGTATTTGCTGTTTGGGGTACTGTTTTTTATGGGGCTTCAAAGCACGTTTTTCGGTCCCGTTAAATACAGTATTTTACCGGACATTTTACCTTCTAACCAACTGATTGCCGGGAACGGTATTATTGAAGCCGGTACGTACGGAGCCATTTTACAGGGTACGATTTTCGGTACGGCGATTATTGGGTTGGAGATGACGGATTTACCGCACTTGTTTCAGTTTACTTTTTTAGGAGTAACGTCCGACCGATTTCTGTTGCCTGTTTTATTGGTAACGTTGGCGCTGTTTGGATTTTTGGTCAGTTTATTGCTGCGTCCGCAAACGCCGGCCAATCCGGATTTAAAGATAGATAAAAATTTCTTACGCAGTACATGGAAAAATATGGTGTTTGCGACGAAAAAGCATGATATTTTCTTATGTATTTTGGGTATTTCATGGTTTTGGTTTTTGGGAACGGCTCTTTTGGCACAGATGCCGTTGTTTGCGAAAAACGTACTGAACGGTTCCTTGTCGCTTCAGACGTTTTTGCTTACGTTATTTTCGTGCGGTATCGGGCTGGGGTCCTTGTTGTGCCAATTTTTAGTCAAAGGGGAAATCACCAGCAAATACGTGCCGGTCAGCGCACTTATTATGACGGTTTTTCTGGCCGATTTGGCGTGTGCGGCTTCGGGCTATACGGCCACTTTTTCCGCTATCGGTTTCCGTGAATTTTTGGCAACCTTTGCCGGTAAACGCATTACAGTAGATTTGCTCGGCTTTGCGGTGTGCGGCGGTTTGTATGTCGTACCGCTTAATGCCATGCTTCAATCGCTGGCAACGGAAGATTCCCGCTCTCGCGTGATTGCCGCCAATAACATTATCAATTCGTTATTTATGGTAGTCGGCAGCGGTTTATGTGCGTTACTCTTGGCAATCAAGTTTACGATTCCGCAGGTCTTTGCGGTGATTGCCGTTATCAATGCGTTGGCGGCGGTGTATATTTGCGGTCTGTTGCCGCACCACATTATCCGTATGATTATGACACGCGTTTTGAATCTCATTTACGGCGTGAAAGTTACGGGAATTGAACATTGGAAAAATCTGAAAGGCAATGCGGTAATTATTGCCAACCATACATCTTTTTTGGATGCGGTTTTATTATGGACATATCTACCGGGCAATTTACACTTTGCCATTGATACATACGTCAGCCAAAAATGGTGGGTGCGTCCGTTTTTACATCTCGTCCGGTACTTTCCGATAGACCCAACGAACCCGATGGCGGTAAAGTCCATCATTGACGAAGTACAACAAGGCAAGCGGGTGGTAATTTTTCCGGAAGGGCGTATTACCACGACGGGCGGACTCATGAAGATCTATCCCGGCCCTGCCATGATTGCCGATAAAGGCGGCGCGCAGTTGTTGCCGGTTTACTTGGAAGGTAGCCAATATTCCCTGTTTTCTCGTTTCGGTACGCAGTTAAAAACGCGTCCGCAGAGTAAAATTTCCATTACCATTTTGCCTCCGTGTACCTTAAAAATAGGGGATGAAGTCAAAGGCAAAGCCCGTCGGTTAGCTGCGGCGCGCGGACTGTACGATATTATGGTCAATATGAAATATACCGCCAGCAATACGGACGAAACGCTTTTTGATTCCTTATTAGACGCGGTGGACCTTGTGGGGCGCGGACGTAAAATGATAGATGACGTAAACCGCCGTCCGTTGACGTACGGGCAACTTTTAACAGGTGCGTTTGCGCTTGGTAAACAGATGGCGCGGCAAAACAAACAGGGCGATTTTGTGGGGCTTATGATGCCTACAAGCGTTGCGGCGGTTGTGGCGTTTTTCGGGATGCGTGCGTTTAATTTAACGCCGTGTATGCTCAATTTTTCAACGGGTACCAAAAATATGTTAGCGTGCTGTAAAGCCGCCAATATTCGCAAGGTATATACGTCAAAAACCTTTATCGCGCAAGCGGGGTTGGAACAAACCGCTTCTGCCATGAAGGAGGCGGGATTGGCACTCGTTTATTTGGAAGATATTAAAAACCAAATGTCCCTGAAGGATAAACTGATCGCATGGGCGGCGTCGTTCTGCCCGCATTATTATTATAAACGGGTGCGCGGAACGGTAACGTCCAAAGATCCGGCCGTTGTGTTGTTTACGTCCGGCTCGGAAGGAACGCCCAAAGGCGTGGTGCTCAGCCACCAAAATTTACAGGCCAACCGTCAGCAGATACAAAGCGTTTTAGACTTCGGACTTAAAGACAAAGTGTTTAACGCCATGCCGATTTTCCACTCGTTTGGACTTACGGTCGGGACGTTACTTCCGTTACTCTGCGGGGTGCCGGTGTTTTTCTATCCGTCACCGCTTCACTACCGCATTGTGCCGGAACTTGTTTATGACCGTAACGCCACGCTCATTTTCGGAACGGATACGTTTTTCAACGGTTATGCGAAAATGGCGCACCCGTACGATTTTTATTCCGTGCGTTTAGCGGTAGTCGGTGCGGAAAAACTGAAAGAAGAAACGATTAAAAAATATTACGATTTATTCGGCCTTCGTATTATGGAAGGTTACGGCGCTACGGAAACCGCGCCGGTGCTCGCTTCCAATACGCCGATGTATTTTAGGCACGGCACAGTAGGTCGTTTTCTACCGGGAATTGAGTACCGTTTGGAGAGGGTGCCGGGCGTGGAAGAAGGCGGCGAACTTTTTGTAAAGGGGAAAAACGTCATGGAAGGGTATGTGCGGGACACAAACCCGGGTGTTTTGGAACCTCCAAAGGACGGTTGGTACGATACGGGGGATATTGTGTCGGTAGATGAGGACGGTTTCGTCCGTATCCTCGGGCGTGCCAAACGGTTTGCCAAAATCGCAGGGGAGATGATTTCGCTGTCCGCGGTGGAAACAGAAATCAATGCGGTGTGGGCCGGCAGCACCAACGCGGTTGTGAATATTCCCGACGATAAAAAAGGCGAACAACTTGTTTTATTTACCACATTTCAAAATGCCCAACGCGCGGACTTGTTGGCGGCCTTTCAGGCAAAAGGGCTCAGTGAATTGGCGGTCCCGCGGACGATTTCCGTTGTAGAAGAATTGCCGTTAATGGGTACGGGTAAAGTGGATTACGTCAAACTCAAAGAGATGGCACTTAACAGTTAAAAAAACCTCCTCCAAAGACCCCTGTGTAATTTGTACACGGGGGTTTTTGTCGTTTCCGCCGATTTTTCCTTCTAACTTGGTATAATATAAAAAGATACTTTTTCGGATTTTATTATATTTTAGGAGTTTTTATGTTTTTGAAAGTATTGGAAATTGCGTTGTGCGCGTTGGGATTAGGAGTGCTTGCGTTTAGTCGTCATTTTTCCCGCTGGGTGCGCGCGACGGTAGCGTTGGTAATTCTTGTTTTATGTACCATTTTTGCGCAAGGAGCGGAAGTTGCCGACGAAGAAAAACCGGACGTAGTTATTTTTACAGCTCATTATTGCGGACATTGTCAGCGTTTCAAACGGGAATATCTGCCGCAGTTAAAAAAGCAATTTAACGGAAAGGTCCGCTTTGTGGAATATGAAATTACCGAGCCGGGCGTCAATATGATTTTTAACGACACCTTGGACGAATATGGGGAAACCGAAAAAGGTGTTCCGGCGTTAGTCGTCGGAAAGACCTTGCTTATGGGATATCCTGCCTCCATCAGAACAAAAGGGGAGGATGCCATTAACAAGGCCATTAAAAATAAAGAAAAAACGTTTTTCGGCACGAAGGATTTTATCGCACAATGTAAATCTCCGGCTCCCAAAACGACGGTCAATAAACCGGTAGATACACCGGAAGTATCCGTTGAAAATACGCAGGAAGCGTCCGAGAAAACACCGGGCGCGTTGGAGCAACCCGCAGAAGCCATTACTTTACAGGAGCCGTGCGAGCCGAATTTGCCGGACGGCACTTCCGCGGCGCGCGAGATGTTTAACCAAATTACGTTCGTGGCGATTATTGCCGCCGGACTGATTGACGGGATTAACCCGTGTGCGTTTGCAGTTATTGTGTTCTTTATATCGTTTTTGGCGGCATACAAATATAACCGGCGCGAGGTTATTTTAGTGGGAAGTGCTTATTGTTTTTCCGTATTTTTGGCCTACGTTTTAATCGGGCTTGGGTTATTTAACTTTGTGTATGCCATGCGCTCTTTTTATTACGTGATGATGGGCTTTAAGTGGCTGACAATTATTTTGTGCGGTGCGTTTTTGGTATTTAGTTTGTACGATTTTATTATTTATACAATCACAAAAAATCACAATAAGATTATATTACAACTTTCCAAGAGCAATAAAGAATATATTCACAAAGTGATGCGCTTTTTCTTAAAAGACAAACAATCCAGCGCGTGGCGGCTTGTATTGGCGGCGGTGTGCGTGGGGTTTGTGGTGTCTTTAGTGGAAGCGATTTGTACCGGACAAGTTTACTTGCCGACGATTGCCCTTATTTTAAAAGAGGCGGGGGAACATTTCTGGCGCGCGATGGCGTATTTGATACTATACAATTTAATGTTCATTGTGCCGCTGATAGTGATATTGGTGCTCAGTGTTTTAGGGTATGAATCTTCCACGTTTAACGGATTTTTCAAAAAGCACTTGGGTCTTACCAAGTTACTTCTTTGTTTGTTATTTTTGGGATTGTTATTGTTGCTCATTTTTAATATTTGATTATGACGAAAGGCGACGAAGCAAAAAAGTTGTTTTTGGAAGGATATAATTGTTCGCAAGCGGTTTTTTGTACGTTCTGCGGCGATTTGAATTTTCCGCAGGAAACCGCAAAAGCGATCAGCGCATGTTTTGGCGGCGGACTCGGAAAACAACGCGAAGTATGCGGAGCCGTCAGCGCGATGTGTATGGCGCTTTCGCTTAAGTACGCGCCGAAAAACCCGCAGGATCACGCCCAAAAAACCGCTTTTTATGCGCGCATACAAGACGTATGTAACCGTTTCAGAAAAGAAAACGGTTCCATTGTTTGCCGTGAATTATTGGGACTGACGGAAACCGCACCCAATCCTGCCCCCGAGCCGCGCACGAAGGAATATTACCAAAGGCGGCCTTGTCCGGATAAAGTCAAAAGCGCGGCAGACATTTTGGAACAGTATTTGAAGGAACAAAACGAGCTGTAAGGGGGCATTATGAACATCTACCAAAACGTAACGGAGTTAATCGGGCGCACGCCTTTACTCAAACTGAATAATTTAGCTAAACAGGAAAATTTATCGGCTGAAATTTATGCCAAGTTGGAATATTTCAATCCGGCGGGCAGCGTAAAAGACCGTGTGGCCTTTGCCATTTTAGATGATGCCGCCGAGAAGGGTGTTCTTCACAAAGATAGTGTTATTATTGAGGCCACCAGCGGGAATACGGGAATCGGTTTAGCCGCAGTTGCAGCGGCGCGCGGATATAAGATTATAATTACCATGCCCGAGACCATGAGCGCGGAACGCCGCAATTTACTAAAAGCGTACGGCGCGGAATTAGTGCTGACCGAAGGCGCGAAAGGGATGAAAGGTGCCGTAGCAAAAGCGGAAGAATTGGCAAAAACCATACCGCATGCATTTTTGGCGGGACAGTTTGTAAACCCGGCTAATCCGGCCGTCCATTATCGCACCACCGGCCCCGAAATTTGGAAAGATACCGACGGAAACGTGGATTTTCTGGTAGCCGGTATCGGTACAGGGGGAACGATTTCCGGCGCGGGAAAATTTTTGAAAGAGAAAAATCCGCAATTAAAAGTTGTGGCGGTAGAACCGGCGGACAGTCCTGTTTTATCGCAAGGCCGCGCGGGTGCGCATAAAATACAAGGTATCGGCGCGGGGTTTGTGCCCGATACGCTGAACACGAAAGTTTACAACGAAATTTTGACTCCTTCCACGCAGGATGCTTTTTCTTACGCGCGCAAAATGGCGCAGACGGAAGGTGTGCTGGTAGGGATTTCTTCTGGTGCGGCGTTATGGGCGGCGGTACAAGTGGCTGCGCGCGCGGAGAACACGGGCAAAAAAATTGTAGCCATTTTACCTGACACCGGCGAGCGTTATCTTTCCACCGCTTTGTTTAGCGAATAAGCAAAGAAAAATAGTATATCTTTCATATAAATTTGTTAAGATTAAATTGTTTCCCGTTAGACAGGCCGTCTTGTTATAGTGCCCTTACTGATACAGATTTGATAAGATAAAGAAGATGAAATTCAGGAACAAGAGAGGGTTATAGTGGCCTTACTGATACAGATTTGATAAGATAGATAAAACTATGAAAAAAACAAACACGAAGTTATAGTGGCCTTACTGATACAGATTTGATAAGATCTTGCTATAACAAACCTATGACGGCAGATAGTTATAGTGGCCTTACTGATACAGATTTGATAAGATCTACTAGACTAAATTCCCTTATTTAGTAAGCGTTTTTAGTCGTTTTTAGAACTTAAAAATCAAAATAAAAGAAGTTGGGTGTAGGTTTGTTCTTGTAGTTTTGGCTTTCCTAATAAAATTTTCATACGGGCATATTGGGTGTCCGTGATTGTCAGCACGCGCACGCTTCCGCGCGGGGGGACGATTTTGGCAAGAAAAGAAGTATAAAAATTTGTGCTTTCTATTCCCTTACATACACGGCAGTAAACCGAAAATTGTAACATGCTAAATCCGGCATTTTTTAAGTCCCGGCGAAAGCGCGAGGCATAAAAACGTTCTTTTTTTGTTTTTACCGGTAAATCAAAAAAAACGAGTAAACGCATATATCGGGCGGTATCCTCTATTTTAAGTGTCATAATAAAACAATTTTAGTAAGCGAAAATCTTTCTGCTCGGTGGATAGTGCTAAACTGTTTGAAATTTGTTCGCAAATGTTTAATAAGGACCGTTTTTGTCCGTCAAATGAAAATTCCGAAACCAACAAGGCAAGTAATTGCCTTTTTTGCTCCGGCAACAGTTCTGCTTTTTGCCGGAGTTCCATTTGTAATACTTGTGCGTCCACCAACGGGCGTAAAGGTTCCATTAAATCATCTGCTAAATTAAACGCATTTAACTGATTACAATGATGTACCCCGAAACAATGGATAAAACCGTTCCCCGCTAGCGTGCGTGCAACGACTCCACGCAAAATCGCATAACCGTAATTAAGCGCCGAATTGATAAATGTTTCGTGCCCGCGTGAAAAGGATTGTCCGAACAACGTGCGCCAATATAAGGCGGCGGCTTTACCTTCCACGTTTTTTTCGTCGCCGGTTTGTATATCGTTGGCCATAAATGTTAATTTTTCGGCGGTTTCCGTTTTGTATTGTTGGCGTAAAACGTGGGCCTGATTTAGAATTTTGGCTTTTATAATTTTTTGCCACAATCGTTTTTTGAACGGTTCACTCCATGTTATTTGTTTATGTGCCATTTTACTAAAGGCAAAGTAAGGCATGTAAGGCAATAAAATCCCGTTTGGTAAGTGCGAAGCGTTGCAAGTAAAAATGACGATTTGTTGTGTGGAAAATTCTTGTAGCAACGCGGATGTAAGGGTAACGGCGGGACTTTCTAAAATAACGGCAGACAGGTTATCCAACGACACGACAACCTCTTCCTGTTTTTCCGTCAGGAAGAGGACGCATTGTTTATGTTTCAGAGTGAGTCGGGCGGGTTGGCTGATGGTAAGAATTTGCCAACCCATTATCACCCTCCGAACCCTTTATTTTTACGGGTAATACCTATGTACTTTTCTTTTTCAATGCGGTGTTTCCCGCCCAGCACATCAATTTGGTATTTGACGAAAGAAACGAATGTCCCTTTAGCAATTCTTTTTGTTGTTGAAGGTTTTCCGGCAACTTCAAAAATAGCGGAACGGTCATGACTTTCTAACTTTATTGAACTGCCACTTATATCATATTGGATATAATACCCAAAGTAATATTCTCCGGCTTTATTTTTGAGTTCTACGTAATCATCCTTATACAAAGAAAAAATGAAATCTTCTTTTTTCATAAGAATATTGTCGGGAACGGACACCAGCGGTAATTCCTCTTTTCCGAAGTCAGTTGTATAAATGGGAACGATATAGTATTTCCCGTTTGTGTAAAAAACATCCACGCGCGGCATATCTCCGTTTTCCGCTACGGCATTTCCCTTGAGTACGGGAACACCCTTATTCCCTTCCGTAATCAATTTAATTTTACGGATAGGTGTTGTGCCGAGCGTAACTTGTAGAGGTTGTTTATCATCTGTGCGCTGTGCAAGGGCTTGCTCTATGGCGTCATACAGTTTTTTATTCCGTTCCGCACCGTAATATTTTACTTCCAGTTCCCGTTGCGTTTCCAAATCCTTCTTGGTTAATTTGTTAACATCCGTTCGCAGGGTCTTAAAACCTTGTGATAAATGTTTGGCCGAGTAAAAAGTTTCCTTATGTAATGCCCCCGTTACTTTTTTGCGCGGAGGACGGGATACAAAAATGGATAACAACGCATTTTCTACATCTACATGAAAAGTGTTCCAAGGGGTAGGAAATACTTTTTTTAATTTTACCGGCGTGTTTTCTTTTTTATGGGTGTATTGAGTGGAAATATATTGCATCATGCTGTTGGAACAACACGCCAACACAATAGCGTCTAGCGCATGGTGCTTGTCGCCTTCTTCACGAATTTTGCTCAGCCCCCACATGCGGCGTAAGTCGGACGTTATTTTTCCGTTACGGCAAAAGACGCCCTGTTTGTATTTTCCTGTTAGTTTTAGATTTTTTAACAAATAATTACGCATAAAGGAAGTAATAAAGCGGGTATCTGTTAAATTCCTTTCTTTAAATCCGCTAATATCTTCTTCCGTTAATTGATTACAAAGCAATTTTTGTTTTTTGTTTTGGCGCATTTCCGCCAGAGATGTTACCCGCGTAACAAAATCATCCCAATCGCGTTGAATCCGCTGAAAATAGGTAAACGGAATATCGTTGCGCTTTTCTTGGTTTTCCTTTGTTAAACAAAGTACTTGGTTGCTTAGGGTATTATCAAAACTTAAACTGTAAGGGATAATGTGATCTACTTGGCAGTATCCTTCTTCTAAAATTTGTTCCGGTTTGATATATTGACCGGAATAAATACAATGCCCGCCTTGTTCCTTCCACAGACGTATCTTTTTGATGTCCAAGGCGTTTTTTGGAAAAAGCCCGTCTATTCCCTGTTCTTTAATGAGTGCGCGTTCTTCTTCGTTTTCTTTTTGTTGTTTTTCTAATTTTTTGCGGTCATCCCAATTTTTCCCCATTTCTCGTGCCAATTCTATATGAACCGCATCAAAGGGGCCATATTTGCGGTTTAAGGCGTTTAGCACTTTGCGCGTTTGGGCAATACTTCGTTTTACGACCGGACTGGAAATGGAAAAATTTTCTTCTTCCGTTAAGGCCGGAAGTTTGGTTGCTTTTTCCTGTTGTGAGGAGGCCTGAAAATTATATCCGGCCAACCCACATGCTTTGTCATACGTGTACCCCTGTAAAAGAAACGGGTTGATTTTCCGCATGGCTTTTAGCGATAAATTCATAAACCCCGCAAAAGAGAGCGGTTTTAATGCGTTGATTGCCTCCTCGGGCAACGGAAGTTTTGTCAAAGCGCTGACAATTTCTTGATCTGATTTATAGGTGGATAGTATAACTGTAATATCATCTAAAATGTTATTGGGATTATCCATATATTTTTGCCACAGGGTATTTTCGCCTTTGAGCGCTTTTCGCAAGGCGTGATACCCTGCCATTTTGTAAAGGGCGGTTTTTTCTTCGGGATTGTAGTTTTCCTTCTCTTTGCCTTTTGGAATAACGTAACTAATATTAAAAAATTCGTCGTTTTGTAATTTAAACAGTTTGCGTAATTGGCTAAAATTATTCTTTTCTTTGGATAAACATAAATCTAACGCAAGTTGTCTTTCATCTTCCGTTAAAGGACGGCTTGCTCCTTTTTTTTTCAATACGCAAATGATTGATTTTGCTAATTGCGGCAAATAATTCAGACGTATAGGCATGTTTCGGAGCACGCAGTTCTTGGGGTTCAAAAGTACAGAATCCGGGTGTGGAGGGTTGTAATGCCCGCTGATTAAAGGCAATTTCGCAGAACTCTTTTTCAAATTCTGTTGTGAATATATTATTCCCCAAAGCGCGTTGCTTTTGAAAAATAAGGAGTACTTCTTGCTCCAGCATACTGCGGGCGACAGAATGATTATAACTTCCGGCTTTATTACGTTTCGGTTCCGCTTGCGGGAGCTGATATAAAAATTCCCCAATCGTTTGACAATTACTTTGAGTAAGCAAGGATTGTAGTTGTGAAATCCCTTGTAGAAGCTTGCCGGTCTCTTTATCCTTTTCTTCCGCTGATTTTCGCATAGAACGGAACCCTCTTCGTTTGGCGATATGTAGCAGTGCCAAGCAAATTTCACGGTTAGACAACTTGTTGTAAAGCGCATCTCTGCGGATTTTCCATACGTTGGGGATGTTGCCCTGATAAAGAGAAAAAACTTCTTGCGCGGATAAAATGTGATGAGAAATGAATAATTCGCGGATTTGATGTAAGCGGACTTTTTTCCTTCTTAAAATACGGCGAAGCGCGCGGGCTTCTCGGCGAGGAGCTGCCAGAGAATTTCCGTCTTTTGGGTTTTCTGCCACATCAAAAATTCGTACCCCACTTGTAAGAATATTTCCATCTTCAAATTTTTGTTCATCTAGTTCCACTATTGCATAGCCAATAGAGGCAATGCCCAAATCTAACCCTAGAATTTTTGTCATAGTTTTCTCCTATTATTGTCAAAAAGATTGAAATGTTATAGAATAAACCTATCAGTAAGTCACTATAATAAGTGAAATCGCAAGGCTCTGTTCTTGAACATCCTTTATTATAAACTCCTGCCAAACGGCGAGGAGTTTTTCATTATAAAACTTCCGGTAAACAAAATTTAATAGAATATATCCATTTCGTGAAAACCGTGTTTTCCATTATACTAAATAAAAAAAAGATATCGTCAAGCAAAAGGGAGTTAGTTCTTTCCATATTTTTTAAATTTTTCCGAAGGAATATTTTTCTGAAAAGAATTTTCAAAAGAGCATAAAAAACCCCGAATCTATTTCGGGGTTTTTCGTTTGGGAAATTCGTTTAAACCTTGGTGGTCAATCCAACTGCTTTTCAAACGTAATTTATTGTTTTCCTTCTAACAGTTTGGCCACTTTGTAGGCACCTTTTTCTTGCGCTACCATTAAGGCGGTTTTTCCTTTTTCATCCTTTAAGGAAAGGTCTGCCTTTGCGTTTAACAATTTTTTCGCAGTTTCCTCGTCATCTTTGAAAACGGTGAAGAAAAGCGCTCTTCCTCTTTGTACGGCATCTCCTTTGGCTCCAGCGCGTTCCAAGGTGGCTACTACGTCGGGGTGTCCGTGTCCTGTCGCCATTGCCCACGGGGTAGTTCCTTCTAATTTGGAAGGGGTTTTGTTTACATCCGCTTTGGCATTGAGGAGTTCTTTTACAACGTCTAAATGTCCGTTTCCGCTAGCAAGGAGCAGCGCAAATCCGTTGCCTGCATTGACATTCGCTTTGGCTTTGAGGAGTTCTTTTACAATGTCCAGATGCCCTTCCGCACTTGCAAAAACCAACGCACCGCCCTCCTGGGCATTTATATCTGCTCCGGCTTTTAGAAGTTCTTTTACAATGTCTGAATCTCCGTTAGAGGAGGCAAGTACTAGTGCCATTCCATCTTCTTCGTTTACATCTATGCCGTTGTCGATAAATTCTTTTACAATAGGAAAATGTCCGGCGGAAGCGGCAACAACAAAAGCCTTTCCCTTGTCTATATTGGCGTTTGTTTTGAGACGGAGAATCATCTTTACGATAACGGGCCATCCCTGTTCGCAGGCATTCATCAATTCCGCATTTACGTCAATGCCGGCATTAATAAATGCTAACACCACATCGGCGTTTCCCTCTCTGCACGCGAATCGGAAGGATTCCATAGGAATGGTTTTGGGGTTTTTATATTTTGACAGCAAGTTTTTTACCGTTTCTGTATCATTAGTGAGACTAGCTACCAACAAGCGGGCTTCATCGTCAGGGATAAAACCGGTATCTACTTGCTGAACACGCGGTCTACTTTGTCGCACGATTTCTTTTACTGTTTCAAAACAATTATGTTCGGCTGCCTTGCGCAGATATTCAGGTTCTTGTGGAATACTCGCACATTCCGCATCTCCTTTGGGGAGTGGTTCCGGCATTTGTTTTACTACAATAAAAATGAGTCCTGCAATTAACACACCGGCGAGGGCGTATTTCAATATTTCATTTGTTGATTTCATTAAAAATCCTCCATATATGATTACCATTTAATAGTAGCATTTTTGAGAGGATAACGAAATCCAAAATTCTTTGAACCGTCCGCATTGCTTGTGTTCTTCTTCGTCGGTAAAATTTGCCGTGACAACATGTTGTCGCGGACCTTGTCTATACTGATAAAAAAGGGGGTATTTTATGAATAAGAAAGAAGTAATTTATCTAGCCGAGCCGACGTGGTACACGGAAGATGTCTATTTCGGGTACAAACGGTTTTTTTGATAAGTTTTCCGCACAGTTAAGTGAATTTCACGAAGTGCGTCCGTTGCCCTTGCCCGATATTTGGGTGCGCGATTTTTTGCCGTTACAAAACGTACAAACGGGGGAGTTGTACCAAGCGTTTTTTGATCCGCGCTACGCTAACTACACGCCCAAATTGACGGCGGCTATCCGTGCGGCGGTACGCGGTTGTTTTCCCAAAGCGAAGATTTGTAATGTACGCATAGACGGCGGAAATATTTTGCTGACGCCCGATAAAAAATACGCATTTTGTTTGGAAAAGCGGACGATTTTTCACAAGTCGGACCCCGTCCAAAAAGAACAGGTGGACACGGAATTGAAACGCGCGTTGGGCGTGGAAGAAATCCTTTGGATTCCGTCACAAAAGGGCGATAAAATCGGGCACATAGATGGGTACGTCCAATTTTTAGGCAATTTTGCCATGGAAGCGACAGTAGAAATGTACGGAGGTGTAACGACGGGCTCTTTGTGGAATAGTGAGGTTGCGGACGCGTTTTATCGTCATTACGAAACAAAGGTCGGCCCGTATGCGGACATCATCTGTTTGTTGTGTAAGCCGGAAGCAGATTGGCTCAGCGCACGGGGGCTTTATGTAAATTTTTTGGAAACATCCCGTGCGGTATTTGTGCCGCAATTTAATTTGTCCGAAGGTGATAAAGTTATTAGTATAATGAGTGGGTACACTAAAAAACCGCTAGTGCGGGTGGATTGTAGCCAAATTGCACAGTACGGCGGCGCGGTACATTGTTTAACGAGGGAATATGTTGAATAAAGAACTGAAAAATTTTTTGTTTGATGCGGCCAAAGGGTATGACTTTTGTAAAAGCAAATATACAGGTAGTACTATTAAAGAAATGTTGGAATCGCATTATAAAAACATTTCTTATGACAAATATTTGCCGGAAATAGAACGTATTAAACGGTTGTGTAAGTATAAAGAGGGTAAACGGGAAAAGATACGTTTTGGGGATAAAGAAAAATTCTTAAATTGGTATCTTAAAAAGTGGTCCGAAAACGGTAGTACAACGTGTGCTTATTGCGGCGTGTCCGAGAAAGATTGTGCGGAATTTTTTACAAAGAACGGTTTTTCGCGCGATGGGAAAAGAGGACTTCACTTAGAAGTGGAACAAAAAAATGCCAAAAAGGGATACAACGAGGAAAATTGCGAACTGGTTTGTTATGTGTGTAACAACGCGAAAAGTGATTTTATGGAATTAGCGGAATTTGAACCGGTGGCGCGCACCATAAATACGTTTTGGCAAAAACATTTGCCCTCGCGGCAAATTCCGTTTCCCGAAGAAAATTGGAAACACTGGAAACAGAAATAAAAAAATAAACTTCCCATTTTTCTACATCCGCCCCAAAAAAGGCGGATTTTTGTTGCTAAAAACACCTTTTTTCGACGTAATTTTTAGTGTGACAATACGCTGTCGCAACGCTTTTATACAGTATTAAAAGAAGGAGTAGCCATTGCTCCTGTTTTCGGTAAGAGAAAGAATTTTCTCGTCGGAAATGTATAAAAAGTGACGCATTTCCCTATAAATATAGAGCATTTTACGGATATAGTATTAAGATTTTGTCGCGCATACACCTTAAACGGAGGAAATTATGGAAGAAAAAGTGATGATGAAAAATAAAATAAATCCGTCAGAAAAACCGGTTCCTTTACTGCGTTTTGAAACGCATACGCAAAAAGGGTATGAAAACTTGGTGCAGTTTTTAAGCGATATTTTTTGCCTTGCTAAACAACTGCGCCGTTTACCGGTAAAAGATTTAGAAGAAAAGTTCAACCTCTTACAGCAAATGTTGGAGCATACGCCCGCCAAAACGGTACAGTATCCGATGAACTGTTTTACGGAATTAAAACTAACGCTGGCGGAGCGCGTACTTTTGGTGTTACTTATCCGCCGCAAACTGACGGTACCGATGCGCGGGTTGGAATTAGATGATGTAATCTTGGAATATAGCGGCGATGGACAATTTTTAGAGGACTTTTTCTCTTTCTTCATTTTGAAAAAAGGTACGCTGAGCCAAAGCTCGTTTGTTACGGAACGTGTGGGCAGTTGTCTGTTGAAAAGGGAAATCGGCGGAGTAAAAACACCCGCACAGCTGAAAAAGACCTCCTGCCGCCGGATCAGTCCGCAGTATATCCGTCGGCAGTTGGATAAATTTGTTGTTGGGCAGCGTGAAGCGAAGGAAAAACTGTCCGTGGCATTTTTTGAGCATCTGATCAAGTGCGATTTAACCACCAAAGACCGTTCCTTCTACAAAAATAATGTTTTTTTAATTGGGCCGACGGGAACCGGCAAAACGTATTTGTGCCGCACGTTAGCCGAACAGATGAAGGTGCCGTTTCTCCATGTGGATATGAGCCAATATACGGCTAGCGGCTATGTGGGACACAGCGTCAAAGATATTATTACTAATTTGGCGGAGATCGTTTCCGCGCGTGATGGAAAATTGCCGGTGAGCATTGTGTTTTTGGATGAAATAGATAAAATAACCGCCAAAAATATGAGCAACAACGGGCGCGACATTCGCGGTACGAGCGTACAGGAGGAACTCTTGCGTATGCTGGAAACGCGCCAAATGCGTGCGGAAAAAAACAGCGGACTGCGCTTTGAACAACGCACCTACGATATTTCAAAAGTGTTTTTTGTAGCGGCGGGTGCGTGTAGCGGGTTGGAAAAAATAGTCAATGCGCGGCTGAAAAAAAGTGCGGGGATTGGTTTTTCTACCCATACGTGTGCGCCGGAACAAACACGCGTACAGGCGCAGGATTTGCTGGAGTACGGTTTCCTGCCGGAATTTTTAAGCCGGTTTAGTTATGTGGCGCAATTATCCCCGCTGACGGAAGATCAGTTGGCGGATGTTCTTTTACACACCAAAGACAATGCGCTTTCGCAATACAAAGCGTTGTTTGCGGCTTGTAAAAAACCGCTTCGTTTTTCGCCGTCGCACGCACGGGAACTTGCCCAGCAGGCCTGCGGACACGAGCTCGGTGTGCGGGCGCTGAATCAATTGCTCAGCGAAGAAATGACGCGCCGTCTGGAAACATTGGATTACGAACACACGGTAGAGGAGGAATAATATGAAAAAATGGCTACTTATTTTATTGATTGGATTATGCTGTTTTTCCGCTCATGCGGCCAAGTTTTACACGTTGGAAGAAGCGCTGGCCGAAACGGCAGACCAAATCGCGCAGTCTCCCCACGTACCGGCGAACGCTACATTGGCGGTAGTGGGATTTACGGAAAGCACCACGCGCGTACGGTTGCCGCTTAGCAACGTGTTGGAGGATGATTTAACATCCTTTCTTATTGAACGCCGTCCCCGTAAGGTGTTGGCCAAGAGTCATATTGATACGGTTTTGCGGGAACTGCGTGTTACGCGGGATGATTTATTTGACAGCCGCAACCGAAAACAATTCGGCAAGTTGGCTTCGGCGGATTATATTGTGTGCGGTTCTTATTGGATTAACAGCCAGCACGTAATTATCAATTTCACGGTGGTGGATATAGAAAAAGGACTTGCGTTATTTTCACACCGCGTACGGATACGCAAATCGCAATTTGCGAAGTATTTACTTAAATAAAGGAGAATAATGTATGAAAAACGTATGTTTATATGGCGTGCTACTGCTGAGTGTGGCAACTTTCGCGGCGTGTAAGGGCGGGCAAGTGCGTACCGAGCCGGTGCGGATTTCGGTCGTGGAAACGATCCCCGCCACAGAGGCGCCCAAGTGGGTAAACGGCCCGCAAGACTTCTGGGAAGAGAAACAAACGTATTTTTACCGCGGTGTTTCCGAAGGATTTACCAATTTGGAAACTGCCCGCCGTGCGGCGCAAGCGGTTGTTCAAACGGGTATTGCCGAACAGGTAAAAAATACGGTACGTGTTGAATTTTCCCGTGCGTTGGAAAGCGGTATGTATGATGAAACAACCGGCGGGTATGTGAAGGACGTGTTCTTCTCGGCGGTGGAAAACCTTACGCTTAGCGGCGTGCGGATAAACGAATCGTATATACAACGCTTACAGGAAATCGGCGAAAACCGCGATAAATTATATTACCGCGCATATGTGTTGGGCAGTATCGGTAAGAAGGATTACCAGCAACTCATCAGCCGTGCGTTTGCGGATACAAAAGCCCAAGTATCGGCCAATCAGAGTGCCAAACAATTAGTAGCCGAGACCGAAGCGCGCTTTTGGCAGAAACAGCAAAATAACTAGGTGCTTATGAAACGGATCTTCGGTGTGCTGTTAGTAATAGGGTTGTTGGGCGGATGCGCCGCCCAACCGCCCCGTTGGGCAGGGCAAATGTGGAGCGCCAAAGGCCGAATGTACTTTACGGGTATCAGCCAAAACTGTTCAACGGTATCTTGCGCGTACCGTCAGGCACACGAAGCATCCCTTGTTGCGATTTCTCAATATATCGGCAGTCAATTATCCGTTCATACAACAGGTCATTCGGACAATAACGGTACGGAACTTGAAACGGAAGTGGAAATAGTAACACGTCCGTTGGAACTTGAAAAAATACAGGTAGAAAAATTTGAGACGGTTAAACGCAACGCGCATTGGACGGGATACATACAGGTATCGGTAACCGCTTCCGAGTTGGCACGTGCGAAGAGTCGTTGGCAGGAACGGGAGCAAGAACGGGCGCGTCGCAGGCAAACGGTCATCCATGTAAAAGGAGAGCGCAAGTTAGTATCCGGTGTAACGGCTTCATTGCGGCAAGCCGGTTTCCAGACGGGAAAATCGGAGCGTGTGTTAACGGTTCGGCAAACGGAATTTTCCTGCGGGACAAGCCATTTACAAAACGTAAGGGTCGGAACGTTGAACGTGCGTATCTGTTTGGACGGGAAACAAACCGATTTTCAAACAAGAGGGTATGCGGAAACGTGCGATAAAGCCCGCGCGGAAGCGGCCCGGCAAATCGGCCGGGAAGTAGCCGATTGGTTGGAGGAGTTTTTATGAGAAAACGGATTTTTGCGTTCTTGTTAGGTTTTTTTTGTTGTCCGCTTTTAGTCGCGGCGCGTACCCCTATGACGAATTATTACGGTTACTATTATTCCGGTTGGTCGCAAACGTTGTCGGGTTTGTCGTTTGAAAATATTCAAAATGCTACGTATGCCGTTTTTTTATATGACGGTAAAATTTCGCTTAATGATGTGGGTTTCCAGTATAATAAGGCACGCGGAATTTATGTGGCGCAGTACGGAACGATTCAAAATATGACGTTGGTGGATTTTGTCCAAAATTCGGGTGGCGGGGCCTATTTTACGCAAACGAGCCAACCGATGAATACGGTTTCTTTTAAAAGTAATCATACTACTTCTTACGGTGGCGGATTTTTCAGTACGAACGATTTGACCGTCTCGGGAAAGGATATTCTTTTTTCTTCCAACAGCGCAAGTAAAGGCGGGGCAATTTATGCGTCTAAAAATTTAACACTTACCGGCAAAAATATTCGGTTTATCGGCAATAGCGCGGATCAAGGCGGGGGAATTTACGCTCTAAAAGATGTTACGTTACGCGCGGACGGCGGGGATATATTATTTTCCGGCAACAGTAATCATGCGGTTTATCTGGAAAATAATGCTTCTTATTTATCGCTCCAAACACTCAATAACGGACGGATTTTATTTTACGATACGGTAGGCACGGACGGACAAATTAAAATACGTATCAGCGGCGATAGCGGCGGGGTGTATTTTTACAAAGCATTGCCGAACGCTTCTATCAGTTTACAGGAAGGGGGACTTTATTTAGATCCCGATGAAAATTGGCACAATACATCTTTGAGCGTATCGGAGGGGCGTTTACTCAGTACGGACGGTGCCGTACGCCATTTGTCGTTAGGGAACGTCGTGTTAAGCGGAACCTTACACGTAGTGCCGGATGTGGATTTTCAGGGAGGCACGATGGATACCTTTTCTGCTTATCAGATATCCGGCAGCGGAGCGATACAGGTGGACGGGTTCCATTTTTTAAATTCGCCCACACAAGAAAATGCTACTTTTACATTTATGACCGGTGCGGGAAAAAACCGGGTATCGGTGCCGGAAAAAGTATATTTTTCTGTTTATGCGTATGAGGTATCTTATAATCCGTTCTCCGGCACGATTTCTTTTTTGCCCATTTCCGTAACCACGGTGGACGGTTTTAATCCGGCCGCGCTAATCCAACCGATAAAGGGGTATGCGTCGCTTAAATTATTGTCGGATTCCTTACGTCCGTTGCGTGCGCGCGCCGATAACCGTTATTTTGTGTATGAAGATGCACCGTCTTCCTTTTATATAACTCCGTATAAATGGGGAGGCAAAACATCTTTTTCCGAATTGGAAGTCAATGAAAGTGTTACCGGTGTACAAACCGGGTGGGACAGCGCAGATCTCGGTTTGTTTGAAGATGCGGCGGTAACAGGCGGTTTTAATATCGGGATGAGCCACAACGCGCAGGATTATGAATCCACGGCTTTTGATACTACTTTGTATCAGGCGGGCGGTAATTTGCGTCTGTATGCGGGTAACTTTTTCGGTGAAGTTACCGCCCAAGTCGGTTTCATCAGCAATCGTTTGAAAACGTACCGGGCAAATATGCGCACACTAACCGCCGTGGCCGCTGCGGAAATAGGATATAACATAGATATAGGTTCGCAGGAGTGGTTCTTGCGCCCTTCCGTCGGTTACAGTTACGGTTGGTTGCCGGAAGGGAACGAAATGTTTTTGGAGAGTCAAGCATTAACTTCTTCGCCTATGACGCTTTCGCAACTTCGTGCGGGCAGTACCCTTTCCACCGTGCGGGACGGCAAATGGCAAGGTTACTTGGGCATTTGGTGCGTAAGTCCGTCGTTCTCTGCGGGAGAATTGCGTGCAGGTGCCGAAAAAGTGCCGGACTTACCGTTTAAACCGTATGCGGAGTTTTCCCTTGGGGTACAAATGCATACCGCCTCCCGTTTAGCGTGGGGAATAGAGCTAATGGGCAGTGGTGGCAGTACGCACGCTTTCGGCGGTAATTTAACCGTCCAATTTTAGGGCTTTCGCAACCCGAAAATAGGGCTTTACAAAGGCTCTTTTTTTTGTTTACAATGCTGGTAAGTAGAGCAAAAATTAAAAGAGAGAGGGGGTTCTTATGAAAAAAATAGCTGTGCGTAAAATTGTGTTACTTACCCTTGTCGGTGTGTTGTCGGTTTCCGCTTGGGCCGGCAATTCTAAAAAAGAGGCGGTTGCCGAGGTTAACTTGGAATCGGTGTACCCGTCTGTTCAGCCGGTTCCGGTTTATTTTACAAAAGATGTTTCCTCAACGGGGCTTAATACGTTGTATCGTAAATTGTCGCTTTCCAATCGGTACCCGTTTATTCATGAATATGCGGCAGATTCTTTTTTGTATAACTTCGACGATTCAATATTGGCCCATAAGGATTCGAAGGATGCCGTTTTGCCGGATTTGCCCCGCGCGTTTGTACAAGAAGCACTCGGGAGCAATTCTAATTTACAGTATCGGGCTGCCGCCAAGAAAAATTCACCCGTTGCCGATTGGCATGATTTCCGTTTTACGTCGTGCTTATGCTATGATGAGGAATTTAGAGAATATATGGATGATGAGGAGTGCCAAGCTCAAGTATGGTATCCTTCCAAACAATGCCGCGAAGTATTAAAGGGACTCCACAGGTATGAAAAAAACATTGCGGAAGAACCTGTGATATTGGTATTATCAAAATTTAAGCCGAACGGAGCCGCCGCACAAAATATGTTGTCCGGAAATGTTTTGCCGTCGCTTAGCGTTATACCCATTTTTGAGTGGTGGAGCCGCCGTATTGCTGATGTGGATAAACAGACGTTTTTTATTACCGTTTTAACGGATATTGCGGATAAAAAAGGGAAAAAACAAGATGTGGGTATTATCGGTTCCACCAGTTTTGTGGCGGTCCAAAAAGCGGCTTTTGATCTTGCCCACAAAGTCAATCCGTCCGTGAAATGGAAAGACGAGGATTCCGAAAGAGGGGAATTGCGGGATACCGCTATTTTTGCCACAGCCATATCTGCTCTGATCCCCGAAAGTTCGCAGCGCAAATACAACGACGACGACCTAAAGAGGGTGGGGACGTCCCTTCGCCTTCTCGCGGAGCGGGGAAACATTGATTACAAAATTGTTTCTTTGGACAAATAAACAACCTTCTCTTAAACGCCCCTTTGTCTGCGGATGAAGGGGTGTTTTTTATGTGGCGAAAGTCTTTTTCAGACAGCGGGTTCCCCTTAAAATTTAGTATAATAATAAAATATGAGCCGAAAAGTCCTCCCCTTGGGGATTGATGTGGGGTCCACTACCGTAAAAGTGGTGATTTTGGATGAGCAGAACGAAGTTGTTTTTTCCTGTTATCAGCGCCATTTGTCTGAAGTACGTCATAAAATCATTTCTATCTTGCGTGAGATATCCCAAAAATTTCCCGATACCTCTTTTAGAATTGCCTTAACCGGCTCGGGCGCGTTGTCTTTATGTAATTTGCTTCATTTAAATTTTGTCCAAGAAGTAATTGCTTCCAGTTTGAGTATCAAACAGCGTATCCCGCAGACGGACGTTATTGTGGAACTCGGCGGGGAAGATGCGAAACTTACCTTTTTAACCAACGGAACGGATCTGCGCATGAACGAAACTTGCGCGGGGGGAACCGGTGCGTTTATTGACCAGATGGCGTCCTTTCTCAATATGGACGTACCCCAAATGGACGAAATGGCACTCACCGCCAAAACGATTTATCCGATTGCTTCGCGTTGCGGCGTATTTGCCAAGACGGATATTGTCCCGCTTATTAACGAAGGATGCGCGAAAAATGACATTTCGCTTTCTATCATGCAAGCCGTCGTCAACCAATTTATCGGCGGTTTGGCGCGCGGACGTGAAATCACGGGAACAGTTTGTTTTTTAGGAGGACCGCTTGCGTTTATCAAGTCCTTACGCCAATGTTTTGTACGCACGCTTAAATTGGATGATGCTCATGCCATTTTCCCCGAACAGGCCGAATTGTTTGTGGCGTTGGGGGCGGCTTTGTTTGCGGCCGGCAGTACGGTAGAAGAGAAGGAACTGTCGGACGTCATTGATGCGCTTGAAAAATTGAGTGAAGAACACGATATCGGCAAGTTACCGCCGTTATTTAAAAGCGAACAGGAACGGCAGGATTTTTTGGCACGTCACCGCAAAGACAATGTACCTTCTTTCCCGCTGGAAGAATATGAAGGCGACGCCTATTTGGGGATAGACAGCGGTTCCACCACGCTCAAGGCATGTCTGATTGACGACCAAAACCGTTTACTCTATTCCTATTACGGATCTAACAACGGCGATCCGTTTACGTTGGCTCTCCAAATTTTAAGAGATATTTACACACGCAAGAAACCCGGCCTTGTGATTAAAAGCGCCGCGGCTACCGGCTACGGTAGTGCGTTGTTAAAAGCGGGGCTTAAATTAGATATTGACGAAGTGGAAACCGTCGCGCATTGTACGGCTTCTACCTTTTTTGCCCCGAACGCTACGTTTGTGCTGGATATCGGCGGACAGGATATTAAATGTATGTCGCTCAAAAACGGCGTTATTGAGCGTATCGGACTGAACGAGGCATGTTCCGCGGGTTGCGGTTCGTTTATTGAAAATTTTGCGAAATCGTTGAATATTGCCTTGCCGGATTTTGTGGAAGCCGCCCTGACGGCTAAAAATCCGGTTGATTTGGGTACACGGTGTACCGTATTTATGAATTCCAAGGTCAAACAGGCCCAAAAAGAAGGCGCGGATGTCGGCGATATTGCGGCGGGGCTTTCCTATTCGGTTATCAAAAACGCGTGCTATAAAGTAATTAAAATACACGATATTTCCGAACTGGGAGAGTGTGTTGTTGCCCAAGGGGGCAGTTTTTTAAATGATGCCTTGTTGCGCGCGTTGGAAATTCAAATCGGTATGTCCGGAACGGGAGAGAAAAAGGTTATCCGTCCGGCGTTATCGGGTTTGATGGGTGCGTTCGGCGCTGCATTGCTTGCCAAAAAGCGCGGACCGGAAAACGGAAAAGCCACGCAGCTACTTACGTTGGAGCAAGTCAATGCGTTAAAATTATCTGCCAAAAATGTGCGCTGTCAGGGGTGTTCCAACCACTGTATGCTGACGGTTACCAATTTCGGCGGGAAGGAAAACTTTGTATCGGGAAACCGTTGCGAACGCGGCGCTGGCGTTGCTAAAAATACGCACATTAACCTGTTTGAATATAAGTATAACCGCCTGTTTAATTACTATGAGCCGCTTCCCAAAGAAAAAGCCAAACGCGGTACTGTCGGGATTCCGCGCGCGCTGGGTATATTTGAAAATTATCCGTTGTGGTTTACGTTGCTGACGGAATTGGGTTTCCGTGTGGAACTTTCGTCGCCTTCTTCCAAAGAAATGTTTTTCAGCGGTTACGGGTCTATCCCGTCGCAAACGGTTTGTTATCCGGCCAAACTCGCACACGGACATATTTTAGATTTGATTAAAAAAGAAGTAGATGCGATTTTCTTTCCGTGTATCCCGCGCGAAAAAAGAGAATTTCCCGATCAGGATGATACGTATAACTGCCCGATTGTGGCGGGGTATCCGGATTTATTATCCAAAAATATTGCGGAGCTTTCCCAACAGAATATTCCGTATTACGCACCGTTTTTGCCGTTAGAGCCGAAGGTGCTTGTACGTCGGCTTAAAAAGGTAAAACTGTTTAAAAAATGTTCCGTGCGGTCCTTGAAAAAAGCCGTCAAAAAAGCATTTGCGGAACAGCAAAAATTTTCGGCAGATGTCCATGCGGAAGGCATGAGGGCGGTGGAAGAATTGAAGAAAAGCGGGCAATTTGGACTTGTGCTGGCCGGACATCCGTATCACCTTGATCCGGCGATCAACCACGGGATTCCGAAACTCGTTAATGCGTGCGGCATGGCGGTACTGACGGAAGATTCCGTGGCCCACTTAAAACCGCAGTTAAACGATTTGTATATCCGTAATCAATGGACGTACCACTCCCGCGTGTTTCATGCGGGTTCGTTCGCGGCGGAAACAAACAATTTAGCCGTTTTACAGTTGGTGTCTTTCGGGTGCGGGCTGGATGCTATTTCCTCCGATCAGGCAGAAGACGTTGTCAGCAAGCGGGGCGGGTTGTATGCTTATATTAAAGTGGACGAGGGGGAAAATTTAGGCCCCGCCAAGATCCGCATCCGTTCGTTGCTTGCCGCATTACGGGAACTGAATCCGGACATCAACCAACGCCGGAAAAAACAGTCCGGCACGCAGGGTATCTTTACGGAGGAGATGAAAAAGACATATACGATTCTCGCTCCGCAGATGTCACCGGTTCACTTCCAATTTGCCCAAGAAGCGTTTGCGAGCGAGGGTTATCACGTAGTACTGTTGCCGCAAGTGTCTAAAAAAGCCATTGAACTCGGTCTGAAATACGTTAATAACGACGTGTGCTATCCCGCGCTTATCGTGATTGGACAATTACTCCAAGCCGTTCAGGAAAAAGGATTAGATACGCACAAAATTGCCCTTTTAATTAGTCAAACAAACGGCGGGTGCCGTGCTTCCAACTACGCGGGGCTTTTACGCCATGCGTTGGAACAATGCGGAATGTCGTATATCCCTGTTCTTACCATGAACATGAGCGGATCTTCCGCACATACGGGTTTTTCACTCGGGCGTAAAGTATTGTTGCGGGGTATTATGTCCGGCTGTTACGGGGACGCGCTGATGCGGATGACGTACCGCATGCGCCCGTACGAAAAGGATCCCGGCTCTACGCAGGCATTGGCAGATCAATGGGTGGCGCGTATTTTGAAAAATATACGTAGCGGAAATGTATTTAAATTTGCGTGGAATATGTTTCACATGATTCATCAATTTGATAAATTGCCGCTCAAGCACCAAAAACGCAAACCGCGTGTAGGGTTGGTGGGCGAAATTTTGTTAAAATACCACCCGGACGCCAATAACCACGTCGTACAGGTAATTGAACAGGAAGGCGGCGAGGCCGTCGTAGGGGATATAATTGATTTCGTGGCGTATATGTTTTATGACCATATTTTTAATTGGCGCCATGTACAGGGTTCCAAGCGGGCCACTTTAATCAGTTACATCAGTCTTTATATGCTGGAACTCATACGCTTGCCCCAGCGGATAGGGTTCTATTTTTCCAAACATTTTGATCCACCGCTGACGTTTAAGAAAATGCGTAAACGGGTACGCGGTATTGTTTCCCTCGGGCACCAAACGGGGGAAGGGTGGTTATTGCCTGCGGAAATGGTGGAGTTGTTACACTCGGGCGCGCGCAACATTTTATGCGTACAGCCGTTTGGATGTATGCCCAATCATATCGTTGGAAAAGGGTTTATCAAAGAAATTAAAAAACATTATCCTTCCGCCAATATTATTGCGGTAGATTATGACCCAGGCGCCAGCGAAACGAACCAAATTAACCGCATTAAACTCATGATGTCTATCGCCAAACAGGAAGAAGAATCCCGTCCGGCGGAAACGGTCTAATCCCTTCTTTTACACACAAAGAGGGCCTATTTTTGAAATAGGTCCAAAATCCCGCATTTTTTGGGACTTTTGCCACTTGCGGCTTCCGTCCAAAAACATTACGATATATAAAAAGAGGTATTACAGATGAAAAAGTTAGTACTTATCGCTATTTTTGGTATTTCTGCCGTTACTGCTTCTGCGCAATGGATAACATCATTTGAAAAAGATCCTCCGGAGGATCCGGTTCTTGTAAATATGACAAAAGCAGCTATACAAGAGACAGCCCAAAGGGAAGCAGATAAAATAGAGAAAAAACGTAAAGAGATTGACACGGCTATTGGCAGACAGATAGATTTTATTAACAAAGCGGATAAAAGCAAAAAGAAAGTCCTGGAGAAAATCCACGAAATGGCGTTAAAGAATATGGATTTGGTGAAAGAGGCCTATCCGGGCAACGATTGTGAATGGCAAAATGTAAAAACACTTTATTTATCCTTATATGATAGGTGTAGTGGTCGTGGTTTTCCGGTACGTGAAAACAAAAAACCGGTTTATCAAAGAGTCGGCAGACAAATCGGCAACGGAATAGGGGAAGATTTTGAACCGAAGGACAATGTGGAAATGGTTGCCTATGCTTATTTTGTCAATATTCATAACGATTGGTATCGTTTAAACAAGGCCTTGATTCGGTTAGCTGCGAAGGACCGGACAATGGCAGCAAACCTTCAGTTGATTTTAGATCATCCGTATTGGATAGAGCCCATGGACGGATGGAAAAATTGGGAATCCATGAAGTTGACGGATGAAGAAAAGGAATTAGAACATTCACCGGAATATAGAAGAGCTTGCCTGCAGGGGGCCACTTCGTTCCTTCCGTCCCACTGCCTTGGACATTAAAAAATAATTTCATATACAATTTTCTTCCGCACAAAAACCGCCTTACGGGCGGTTTTTGCTTGTCTCCGTTAGTCGTCCGGGATAGTTTTGTGTTTTTATCTCATTTTGCCATCGGCTTGTTTTTTTAAACAAGACGGATTTTTTGAAAAAATTGTTTGACTTTTTGAAAAACGTACATTATAATATAAAATGTAGGACTGTTCACAAAAAAGGAGGTATTAAAATGAAAAAATTTGTATTTATCGTCATTTTAAGCATGATGGCTATTGCTGCCTCCGCGCAGGAAAAAAGTCGGCCGCTAAATGCGAAAGTTGATAACGGGGAGACATTGAAAACACGGACGGAAAATGCTTTGGCTGAACAGCAAAGAGAGGAAGCAAAAGAGACTCGGAAAGCCCGCAATTCCATTGAAACGGTCATTAACGATGAGGTCGCATTTATTCAACAAGTGAACAAGTCAAAAAAGGAAAATATAAAGAGAATCTATACCTTGACATTGAATAATATAGATTTGTTGAAACAGGCCTACCCGGAAAAAAGTTCCGAATTGGGAAATGTAAAGGTACTTTATTCATCCTTGTATAAAAGATGTACGGACTTCTCGGTAGAAGAGAAAGATATGCCGGTTTACCAACAAGTCAGCCGTGAAGTAGGCAATGGAAAAGGAGAAAATTTCGTTCCTACGAATAAAACGGAGTTATATGCGCATGCCTATTTTGTAAATGTTCATAACGATCGCCGCAACTTGGAAGCCACGATTAAAAAGGTAAACGATGAAACATTAGAAAATTATCTGTTATCCATCACAGACCATCCGTATTGGATATCTTCCATAGGATCGTGTAGGAATTGGAACGAAATGAAACTGACGGAAGCGGATAAAGGGATACAACATTCCTTTCAGTATAAGGCGGATTGTTTATTGCCGTCCTTTGTTTCCTCGTGGTTATGTCAGGCAAACTAGAGCCGTATTTACAGATATAATGAACCAAATAAAAACCGCCGAAAGGCGGTTTTTATTTTAAACAATTTGGTTTACTTGCTTTTTGCTTTGTTGCTAAAGCATTTCAAAATAAACGGATAAAACGCTACGACATAAAATACAATCAGGGATTGCGACAACATCCGTCCGAAATGAGGCCCCGTCCAACCTACCAGAATTCCGGAGAGACTTTTTATCATCCAAATCATCGGCAAGAAACCGATGATGCTTAAAATAACTCCTTTTACCGTTAAGCCGACGGCTTGAAACTTAATCCAGCGTTTTTCCACAAAACGTGCCACGCAAAATGCCAGCAACGCCCCGATATCCTTGTAACCGTCGTTCATCATGCGTTGCGGATCCACCAATAGTTTTCCGTCCACATAATCGGTGGGATAGGGTTTAAACGTAATGTAAAAAAGGGCTGCTATCGCGAAAATCATACCCCCTATGAGCAGTTTTGTTTCTTGCTCGGGGTGTTTTTCTACATAGGCAAATAACTTCCAAGTTAGCCACAAGACCCCGCTGCCTAATAATAACCCGACAATTACGTCTTGCGGGGTATGAACGCCTAAATAATTGCGTGAAAATCCGGTCACTAAAATTGCCAAAACACATATTACCGCAAGCCATTTCGTTTTTTTGTTATCCCAAAAGCCGATTGCCATCCCGCCGTAAATAGGCGTAGCGGTGGTGGTGTGGCCACTGGGGAAGGAATAACCGGTGGCAGTGTGGATGGCATCTCCGGCAGGCAAAATGCGTGGGTCCCGAATCCACGGGCGATATACACATGCGGTCAATTTAAGGACGGCATTGACGGCGATACAAATGTTAAGCGCCGCTAATGTAAAAAGCCCTTTACGTTTATTGACACACCAATAAATAAAGGCGGGCAGTAACGGTAAATAGGTTACTGCGAACAAAGAAACCCCTTCCAAGAAGGGCGTCCACGCATCATGGATGCTGTTGCGAAAGTCTTGTAAAAAAAGCAAGTAGCTGATGTCCATTGTATTTTCCTTTCCGACAAAAATAACGGTATTTTTTTGTATCTAGCATTATGCTAACATTTTTTTTATTAAACAGGCAACGTTACGGGCTTCATTCCCCGTGCGCCCCTCCTTGCCATGTTCGCCTTTCGTGTTTGTCGGTGCGTACCACACTCAAACAAAACATCGCTACGCCTTTTGAATCCCTACGCAAAGCAATTTGCGTTGCTCCATACTTATTCATATAATTAAAACGCCCCGCAAGGGGGCGTTTTAATTATACGGTGGGTGTAGTTTGGGTGGCAGGATGCTACGTATTTGCTGCATGCATTGATGTGTTATTAGGAGAATCAGTAGTCATTTGTTCTTGATATATTTCCTGATAAAATTGGATGACATTTTGCTTTATTTTAGGAAGAACAACATAATGGATGCTTGATAACCCAACAATCATAGATATACACACTGCCCAAATAACACATAGTGCAACCGTTTGCTTGTGTTGTGGCAATTTGTCTTCTATCAGACATTTAGCCATTTTATCATGTAAACATTGTTTTTTGGGGGGCCATAGACACATTAAACAACCTATACCTAAGGTAAAGAGAGAGACAAAAATCCCCAAGTTTCTCCCCAAAGATTGAACAAAAGAAATACGTTTCCCTTCTAAATTAGTTACTTTTAGGCCGAACAATTTTTTACCTAACGTTGCTTGGGCAAGAGAGGATTCCATATATACAAAATAGTATAAGTAATATGTGATGCTGAAAATAGCGAAAATGGTGGGTTCTGCAAAATAGAAATTTGGGATAAATTTTTCCAAGAAATACAATACGCATGTGAATAAGAAACATACAATTTCAAAAATAATGATATCTACAATACATGCTGCGGCTCGTTTCCGAAAACTTGCATAAGTCATGTAAAAATCTCCTATTAGGTTGTATATCTTTCATTATAAAACATTTTAATTCGCACTTGCCCCACTTCCTATTTACTTTTGTCAGCATAAAAAGAGAATATTCACAGAAACGCGCCTAAACCCGCCAAAATTTGCATGCTATCAGTCGTTCACAAAAAAATCCCCGTCGGAGTTAAACTCTAACGGGGATAAATGCTGATAATTCAAAACTAAAATACGGTGCTTTTAGTTTGGGTAGCTCTATGCTGATTTTTCAAATAGGCAATAAACAAAAAAGATCATTTTCCACGTAATTGTTTGAGCTTATATGCGGTGCGTTTATCTCTGATGACATGGTATAGCAAGATGATGCCCCCGACTAGTAATCCTGCCCCTTGTATCAAAAGCACCCACCCCATAAAACTCCTGAAAGGGGCAATGAAACCAAACGCAAATGCTAGCAACAGAGCACCAACTCCTAACGTCATAAATAGCAAACTGCATAGTACCATTACAAAATGGCTACGATATCGGCAATGTAAACCGTAGCACATTTGGTTTTGTATTTGTTCCTTTAAAAAAGTAGCCAGTTCTTGCTGGTCTGTGTCATAAGAGGAAGAACACTTGCAGTTAAACGCAAAGGTTTTAAAGTATGCGTGTAAATCTGCCAACTGGTAAAGCAAGTTATAAGTCATAGGTTTATGGCTTACCTCAGTATGGTGTCCTTGGGATAAAAATGTTAGCGTAAGGGCATGCAAAGCCGCATGTGAACCATTTTTTGTCCTTACGGTTACCAGTTCTCCCGTCATCTTGAAATCGGTTTCTTTATAAGGTAAAAATTGTGTATTTTGGCGAGTATACGCGGTTACTCCTTCCGGGCCAAAATCTAATGCATATACTGCGGTAGGGGTAACCCAACGGGTACGTTTTTTTCGCCATTCAATGATCCCGGCAATGATTCCTATGGGAATCATTAGTATCCCAAACACACAAAAAACTGCGGTAAACAAGCCCTTTTCTTGTTTGGTATAATTAAAAAATTCTACAGCTCCCTCCCACACTGCAGTGATACTACCGGAAGCGATGGTAAAAACAGTAATTACCACCAATATTACGACCAATAAAAAGATTAATGTGCCTAGTTGTGCCAGTAGCGCATAATGTGTTGGATTTTTAATTTTAATATACATGCTCTTATTATAGAAATTCTGAGGGTGATAAACAAACATGATACCGGGTACTTTTATAAAAAATCTAATGTACTGCATCTAAATCCGCCAAATTTCTCATGCTATGAGTGGCGCACAAAAAATCCCCGTCGGAGCTAAACTCTGACGGGGATCTATGCTAAAAATTCAAAACTAAAATACGGAAGGGGAGGGATTCGAACCCTCGGTAGAGTTGCCCCTACATCAGTTTTCAAGACTGACGCCTTAAACCGCTCGGCCACCCTTCCATACGACGATAGTTTATATCTTATTTTACAAAACTATAAGTGAAGTGTCCAAAAAACGTCCAAAATTGTTGAAAATGGGGTGATTGGGGCATTATTTTTTTGTTTTAGATTATCCTAGAAAAAATTACACAAGATGCGTGGCTTTTCTGCTTTGTAGTGCGATTAAGGATTGGCGCGATATAAGGCCTCAAGCTGTTCGTGTAAGGAATTAAGTTCGTGTTTTTTGTTAAACCACCAATCAGTTGACCATACTCGTATGATATGCCATCCTAATCCTTCTAATTCCCGTTGGCGGATGCGGTCCCTGTCGCGTGCGGTGGCAGAACTGTGGTAAGTGGCTCCGTCGCACTCTATACCCGCTAAATAAATACCGGGTTTCTTTGGATGTACGATTCCCAAATCAATGCGATAAGAGGATACGCCGACTTGTAAATCTACTGTCCAACCCTTTGCTTGAAGTTGCTGGGCTACTTCTTGCTCAAAGGGGGATTCCGCCACGCCTAATACGTTGTGTACACTTTCGGAAAGGACATTTTTCCCCTCTTTTGCGTAACGTAAAAATTCCTTCAAATCCACAACACCGTTATTGCCTTTAGTACGGCTCAAATCTATTTGTTCCGGTTGTAAACTTGAAAAAATCATCATTTCGTGTTTGGAACGCGTTACGGCAACATTTAAACGCCTTTCGCCTCCTTCTCTGTTTAATGGGCCGAAGTTCATCGCAATTTTTCGGTCTTTTGTCGGTCCGAAGGTGGTACTAAACAAGATGACGTCCCGTTCGTCGCCTTGTACGGTTTCCAAATTTTTTATAAACAGTGCTTCGGGGTTATCAACGGAAAACGCAGGTTCCATTTCAGGATGTTGCGTGCGGGCGGCGTCTAATAAATCCTCTAATAATTTTTGTTGTCTGCTGTTAAAAGTTACAATGCCGATACTGCGCTTACACAGTTGGGGGTCGGTCAAACGCCTGATACATTCATTTACAACCGCTTGGGCCTCCGGTTTATTGATACCTTTTCCGGTTTCATAACAGCCGTTCCGTACAAAGTGAAAAGAAATGGAGTGTTGGTTTGTATTCGCCGCCGGAGTCGTGATGAGCGAGTTATCGTAATACCGCAAGTTGGAAAACGCAATTAAACTTTCACAGCGGGAACGGTAATGCCAATTCAGTTGTAGTACGGGCATAGAGGAGCCGATTAACTCGTCCAAAATGCTTTCCAAATCTTGGGCTTCAGCGGGAAGGGAATCATCTTCTTCTATACTGCGTTCAAAAAAGTTGGAAGGAGGCATTTGTTTGGGGTCTCCCGCTACAATAATTTGTTTGCCTCGCGACAAGGCCCCCACGGCGTCCCATACGGTAATTTGGGAAGCTTCATCAAATACCACCACGTCAAAGGAGTGATTCGGACACCCCTGTAAATATTGGGCGATAGATAAAGGCGACATCATAAAACAAGGCGTGAGCGTTTGGATGGCTTCTAACGCATTTTGTAATAATATGCGAATCGGTTTTATTTTTCGCTTGCGTTGAAGTTCTCTGCTTAAAAAATTCCATTGTTCTCGTTGTTCCTCTGTTTGCGGGGCTGCAATCTTTTGGGCAAGGGCTGCCTGTATATAGCGGGTGGTAAGGTGCTGAAAATCGGTATCCATTTTTATAAAATTGCGTATTTTATCCGTTTGTTGTTCACCGGAGAAATTACGTAAAATCGGATTTTTTGCCATCACGCCTTCCAACCACCATTGACAGTAAGCAGTTTCAAAAAGGATTTCTATTTGTTCCAGCGGAACAGAGTTTTGTTCTATGACTTGAAGTAATGGATGAAGATTTTTTTCAGCTGCCTGTTTTTTAAGTGCTTGCCATTGGCACCACTTGCGCAGATAATCGGCGTGTTCAAGGAGTGTATGTGCCAAATCCTGATAATCTTGTAGCGAGTGGGCATCCGAAATGGCCTCTTTCTTTTTAGCAGGCGGCATATCGGTGCGAAGGTCCATTAACTGATGGTAGTTTTCTTCGATTTGTTGTAAACTTGTTTCCAACAGTTTGATTTGCTCTTCATAAAAAGGGGATAAAAAAGTGGTGGGTTTTTTGACAAATAACCATAAAAGTGTGTGCTCAAATTGGGTAATTTCAGGTTTTTGGGAATCCAATAACCGTGTTACAATTTTATGGAGTTTTTGTGCCAACGTGTGGACCTGTTGTAATTGCTCAATAGATGAGTCCTCTTTTTGCCACAAGTTCCATAATTTCAGTTGGCATAGCGCCTCATCTAATTGCTGTAAATTGTGCGATTGTTGGTGAATATCGCAAATATGTCGGAGGTGATCCGGTATAAAAACAGGACCGTTGGCTCCTGCTTTTTTCAATTTATGTTGAAGGAGACACTTGGTAATAAAACGGACGAAAAAATTCTTCGGTTGTGCTTGTTCCCACTGGGAAAGTAGCGTTTCTGAATCTATATTCTTTAATTCGGATTTGGGATAAACGGTCAGTTTTTCACAGGTTGCTTGATAAGATTTTAAATTCCGAATAGCTTTTCCTAAAGATGAATAAACCGGTTTTCCTAGACCATCCAATACATAAACCGCAGGCGTAGCCAATGGATCCAAGAGAAGATAGGATAATTTAACTAAATCCTGTAATTTTTGCGGAGTCTCTTTTACGGAAGATAATTGGAGCAATTTGCGAAGGTTGTCCGCAGCTGTTTTGGCATTTTGAACACTTGTTTCTAAACGGGAGCAGTATTCCAGCAATTTTTGTTGCCACGCGGCGGACCAAACGGTACGCGTAATTTGCTGAAAAGGCGAAAGATTCATTACATTGTGGCAGGCCTTGGCTTGTACGTCGAGGGTATGTACCAAATCTTTGAGGTCGGTATAATCTGCCTGCGTATGTTCGTTTTCGTTATTCCAATTTAGTTTGATAGTATTTGTAAATTGGGAATTTTTGATACACACCCCCATTGCCCGATAGGGTGTCAGCCCATTGGGAGATTGCGCGTGTAGGGTGTTGACGAATTGGTTCAAGCGGTCACGCATAGTGTATAAACGATCAGAATCATTTGTTAAATCAGGCAGTGTTTGCGGATTGGCTGCTATGTTGCGGGTTTGGTTGAGTTGGTTCAGCATATCCGCTTTGGCCTTGGCCCCTTGATCCGAATGTAATTGAAGACAAAAATGGGCTAAACCGGCTTCTTGTAATCTTTTATACACTACGTCCAATGCGGCCTTTTTTTCCGATACAAACAAGACGGTTTTACCTTTTCCCATTAAATGGGCAATCAGATTGGAAATGGTTTGGCTTTTACCGGTTCCCGGAGGTCCTTGGATTACGAAACTATGGCCTCTGTCCGCCTCTGCCAACACAGTTAATTGGGAAGAATCCATCGGTAAAGGAGTCAAAAAATCTTTCGGGGCATACTGCTTATCTAATTGATGGGGGGTAATAGGGTGGGAAATCGGCGCAAAACTTTTGTTTTTATCCAACAGCACCCCTACAATGGGATGATTGGCAAGTTGGTCGGCTCTGTCAATTAAATCTTTCCACATGAGGTATTTATTGAAAGCGAACAATCCTAATACGACCCGCGGTAATACTTCAAACTGCGGGCGTGGTTGTACGGCTTTACGCACCTGTTGTAAAAGTTGCCGGAGATCCACCGTATCGGCAGAAAACAGTTGTTCTGCCTGTGCCAACGATATGTTAAAATCTTGTAGCAACATTTGTGCTAAAGTTATATTAAAACGGGGTTCTTCTTCATGGGCAACAAGTTTAAATCCTTGAGAGGTTTTTTCTAATTTGACGGGGTATAGCACAAGCGGGGCATAAACATATCCGTCGCTATTATGCGGTTGCCATTTTAAAAATCCAAGGGCTATATACAAGTAATTGGCGCCGGTTTCATCTAAAAAAAACTGCGTTTTACTATATAATTCTTTTTGGGCGGCTTGTAGCTGTTCTTCTGTTAAACGAACGGGAAACCGTTTAGAAGTCGCCGCATTGTTGCCCGTGCGGGTGGCAATATCATCCGGATCAGCATATAACGTAAATGTATGACCGGTTGTCAGCAGTTGCCAAAGAGATTCTATATCTTGGCAATTGATTTCAAATTGTCGTTTAGTGCTACTTTTGGAATTGGTCAGTATCCTACAATTTAGCAGCTGGTTACGTAAGGTTAAATCAAGTAACTTACGTTTCCATATTTCCAAACGGTCGGCGGGGGTATCTCCCTTTATCGGCGGAACAGTCGTATTTGGCATGCTCACTCCTGTATGTTTAAATTATAGTATTTTTAGTATATTTTGTGGGTCTGCTTTTGCGAAAGGTTTAGTAGTCCTGTTCCCTTTGTAATTGCTATAATAGATACAAGAGGGTTCTTATGGAAACATCCCGTTTACCGCAAGTTGTTTACCGTTTCGGACAGGGGGTCTATATCAATTTGACGAACCGCTGCCCGAATTTGTGCGTTTTTTGTATCAAAACGAAGTGGAAAATGAATTTTCACGGAAATAATTTGAATTTACAGGGTAACGAGCCGTCCGCGCGGGACGTGTTAGCCGCACTGGAAAAGGAGTTGCGCAAGGCGCCGTTTCGCGAAGTGGTTTTCTGCGGTTACGGCGAGCCGACCCTGCGGTTAGACGAATTGTTATGCGTAGCGCAAACGCTCAAAGGGTGGCGCGCGCAGTCCAAATTTCCGCCGTTCAAAATCCGGCTCAACACCAACGGACTCGGAAGCCGCATCCACCATAAAAATATCGTACCCCTTTTATGCGGTGTGCTGGACGAAATTAACGTCAGCGTTAATGCCGAAAATGCGGAAGTGTGGCAAAAATTGGTCCGTCCACAGGAAGAATATCAAGACGGATTTGAGGACGTATGGACTTTTTTGGAGGACTGCGTGGATGCCGGTTTTGAAAAAGTAACCGCCAGTTGCGTAGATAAAACGGGTTGTAATCCGGCCGCTGTGGAAGCCCGCGCCAAAGCGTGCGGTGCCGCGTTTTATTTAAGGAGTTTTTTAGATGAAGCCGATTCCTAAACGCCCGGGTGTATTATTCCCTGTTTTTTTATTGATGTTTATTTCGCTACTCATGCTTTTTTTCTTTGAGACGGAAGATTTTTATGTGTTTACTTCCTCCGCGTTGGAATCCGCCGCTTCCACTGTCCCACTCAGAAAAGAGGGCGTGCTAACCGCACGGGAATACCGACAGGAACACTTTGATACAGAAGTGAAATACCGCACGTTTTTTCTGACGGCTCCCGGTGCGTCGCGCGTAGAACTGTTGGCCGATTTTAACCGTTGGGGGAAAGATCCGGTAGTTCTCCGTCCGTATAAAAAGGGGTATTTTGAAACGTCCGTCGCGTTGACAGGGGGAGAATACCGCTATGTTTTCTCGGTGGACGGCAAACGCGTATTAGACCCCACCAATACCGACCGCCAAACCGTCAACGGCGAAGAAGTGTGTGTGAAAACGGTGCGCTAATGAAAACAGCTAACATTTTTTCTTCCTCACGGGAGCAAACGCTGGAAACGGCGCGTGCTTTTTCGCATTTATTAAAGGGGGGAGAGGTTATCTTTTTGCGAGGTCCTATCGGTGCGGGAAAAACCGTTTTCGTAAAAGGAATTGCCGATGCTTTGGGACTTAAAACTTCGCCTACGAGTGCCAGTTTTTCTTTAATGAAAGAGTACAAAAATAAATCCGTTCGGCTGTTTCATATTGATTTGTTCCGGTTGGAAGAAAACGAAGTATTTAATTTAGGTTTTGAAGAAATGTTAGAGGACGAACACGCCATTATTTTAGCCGAGTGGCCAGACCCTGTCGCGCGGATTTTCCCGCAGGACCGGTTGGAAATGAATTTTGTGTTACACGAAGGCGACCGCCGTACAATAGAACTCAAGGCGGACGGGCGCGTGTCGGAAAAATTATTGGAGGGTTTATGCCAAACGGTACGGTAACGCTAGTGATGGATACATCTTCCTCGCCGCTTCTGTTGGCGGCCGAAAAGGACGGCCGAACGGTTTGCGCGCGCCGTAAAGGTATCAAACAGGAAAAACTGCTTTTTCCGGTGCTTGAAAAAGTGCTCGGAAAATTGGACGCGCAGTTAAAGGACGTATCGCGGGTTTGTATTGTGCGCGGGCCGGGGCGTTTTACGGGGATACGCATTTCGCTGACGTTCGCTTCTATGCTTAAGGAACTGAATCAAACACGCGTATATGGGGTTACCGTTTTTGATGCGCTTTACCGCCAAAATAAAAACAGCCGTGCTTTTACCGCGTGGCGGAAAACGCATGCAGACGGTGTGATGGCGGTTATTTTACACGCGTTTCGCGAAGAATATTTTTTACAAATTTTTGGTGAACAAGAGTCCGCGCCCGCGTGGCTTTCGCGCACTGAATTACAACGCACGTTGGCGGAGTATAAGAATCCGCTTTTTATCGTGGGAACGGATAAAAATTTTGCGTCTCTTACCGAGTTAGCGGGGTCGTACGGCACATTAGCACCGTTTACGTCTTGTCGTGTGCGTGCTGCGCAATTATTCGCTTGTTGTGATGACGAAACATGCGCGCAACAGGCATTAGAGCCGCTTTATTTAAAACCGGCGCGTTTTGAATTAGTGAAACCGCTATGATTACGCTTCGCCGTGCGTATGTGCCCGATACGGACGGGCTTTTTGAAGTGGAACGCTCGCAGCTGCAAAGTGCAAATTGGGGGCGGGACGGAATCAAAAGCGAACTCTTAAACAGTGCCGCTCAAATTTGGTGCGCGCAAGAGGACGGTAGGATTTGCGGCTTTGTGTCGTTCCGTTCGGCGGCGGGACTGGCGGAAATTTTAAATGTGGCGGTACACGCAAACGATTGCCGGCGGGGAATTGGTTTTTTGCTTTTACAAAAAGTGCTGGACGTACTTAAACAGGAAGGGACGGAAATTGTTACGCTGGAAGTAAATATCCGCAATATAGGGGCAATCGGTTTGTATGAAAAGACAGGGTTTGCGGAAGTGGGCCGGCGCGAAAAATTTTATCACTTTACGGATGATGCAATTATCATGGAAAAGAAATTATGAAAAAATTACTCCTTTTTTTATTGTTGGTAACGTATAGTGTGTCATTTGCCTTGCCGTTGTCGCCGGAAGGCCGCAAAGAGCGGGATGAGTGGATGAAATTTTTATCTGCCGTTTATGCCCAACGTTCCGGTAATAAAAAAGCACTTGTGCAGCTTGAAAAATTAGCGGATGCGTCGCCGGAGTCTAACTATTTAAAACGGTTGGTCGTGGCGGAAGCCGTCGCGCAGGAACAGTTTGGGCATGTTGATCCGTATATCAATTTTATAGAGCAGGAAAATCCGTCGGTGGACGACTATATTGTGTACGGGATGTACTTGGCGAGCAAGGAAGATTTGGCAGGCGCGGCAGCGGCATATGAAAAAGCACTCGCGCTGGATGCCGACAGTGAGGAATTGCTCTTCTCTTACGTAGCAATTGTAGAAGGTTTCCCGGTGGATGAAGCCGTCCAAAAGCTTAACCGATTGGCGGAAAAATATCCCGGACTTGCTACTGATTTTAATGCCGAAATCGGACGGCTTTATTTTCAGAATAACCGCGTGGACGAAGCTCTGTCCTATGCGTATAAGGCACTTGATAAAAACCCCGAACATCCGCGTGCGTTATTGTTGCGTGCGGGTATTTACGAAAAACAGCAGAACTATCTTTTAATGCTTTATGATTTGAAAGCGCTTGAAAAATTGGGGTACGTCAACGCATCTATTTATTCGCGTATGGCATCTGTTTATATGCTGATGAAAGATGTGGGCCAAGCCGAAATTTATTTTTGGAAAGCAAAAAAAGCAAACCCGCAGGATGACGCCGCCAATTACTTTTTGGCATTGGTAGCCGAATCCAAAAAAGATTACATACAAGCCGCTAAATACATACAGGAAAGCAGCTCTTACGAAACTTCAACCAAATTATTATTACAAGCATCGTATTATTTCAGTGCCGCCAATATGAAGAAAGAAAGTTTAGCCGCATTGGAAAAGGCCTATCGCTTGGATCCTGACAATGTAGAAACTCTTTTTTTCTACGGGCTTGCACTGGAGGATGCGGAACAATTTGAACAGGCCGCCGCCATGTGGGCGCGTGTGGTTCAAAATAGACCGTCGTACGAAGAAGCACGCATCCACTATGCTTTTATGTTAGCGGAAACAAAACAATACAAAGAAATGGAAGTACAAGCCAAGTGGTTATTGGAAAAAAATCCGCAAAATGCGGCCGTTTTAAATTTACTTGCTTACGCGCTCGCAGAGCAAGGAGAGCGGTTAAAAGAAGCCGAAGAGTACTCCACTCGGGCACTTGCCATTTCACCGGATTTTACGGCTTTTGTAGATACCATGGCATGGATTTATTACAAGCAGGGAAGATTTAAAGAGGCAGACGGGTTGTTGTCGGCTTTGGACAAATCGGAGTTGGAGCGTAATGCGGAAATTGCGTACCATTTGGGTGCGGTGCGCGTAGCACTTGGCCGGAAGGAAGAAGCCAAACCGTATTTGAAAATGGCCGCTGACAAATATCCGGCGGCGGCCAAGTTGTTGCGTAAATTAAAATAATGATGAAAAAATTATTACTGATTGGAATTTTGGTATTGGGGCTCGTTGCTTGCGGAATTACGCCGCCGGCAGAGTCGTCGCACGAGCAAGAAGACAGTGTGATGACTTTTTATTACCAAAATCCGGATTTGGAAAAACTGTTAGACGAACTGACTCGTTTTGATGAAGATCCGGAGTTATCTCCAAACATTTTACCGCCACTGCTTGGCTTTTTGGCAGGACTTTCTATTTCCCAGCCGGAGCATTTTGAAATCGTTACGCAAAATATGGAGTGGAAGCAAAATATGCGCCCGATAATGGAAAGCGTGCCCAAAGTAGCGGAAGATTTGCGGGAGGATGTTTCTACGGATAAAATGCCGTTTACCGCCAAGGGCCCTGATGGGTTGGATTTTATGTGGGGGGCTTTTTCCGCAACGGGTGACCCGAAATTTGCCGAAGTTGTTTACCGCACCATGTTGGACCCCAAAATTGACCCGCTGACCCGTGCAGCGGCGCAGTGGTCATTTACATCCCAGCGCGAACAACATCCCGTACTTGACGAGTGGTTTTCCGCTAGAGAAAAAGAATTTGCCGCCGCTAACGCAAGTGTTTCTTCCGAAGAAAACTCTACGACCTCGGATCATCAAAATAAGAAGGCCGCCAAATAAACAGAATTTGGAAAATTGTATCGCAGGAACCCGCAAACGAAGGCAAACGTTGTTTGCCGCAGTGCGGGCTTACTTAAACAACTGAAAAAGCCGTTAAATTCCAGCCGTCCCCTGCTTCGCGGTATGGTAGAAAAATAAGATGATTTTTCAAAACCGCTCCAAGTTGCGCGGGCTAGTTGCCCGTATAGGCGTAGTGGTAATTACGTCAAGGGCAAGTCACACGCAAATTGGCAGGTTTTGGAAAATTGTATCGCAGGAACCCGCAAACGAAGGCAAACGTTGTTTGCCGCAGTGCGGGCTTACTTAAACAACTGAAAAAGCCGTTCGTATAATTTTATATACTTTCTGTATATGCTTTATATCATCCCTACCCCCATCGGTAACTTACAAGACATCACCTTGCGTGCTTTGGAAACGCTCAAAGCCGTGGACGCCGTTTTGTGTGAAGATACCCGCCGCACGCAGATTTTACTTTCGCACTTCGGAATCTCAAAGCCCACCTACCGTTACAACGAAAATGACGACCATTCCGTCGCGCGTTGTCTGGAAGGGTTAAAAAGCGGCAAGCATTTTGCCTTGGTGTCGGATTGCGGCACGCCGTGTATATCGGATCCGGGCTGGAAACTCGTTCGTGCGGCAGCGGCAGAAAATATTGCCGTTACCTCGTTGGCGGGACCGAGTGCCGTTGCGTGCGCGCTGGCAGGGGCCGGGTTGACGGGCGGCGCGTTTACTTTTTTGGGATTTTTACCGCGTAAGGCGGGCAAGGCGGCGCGGCTCTTAAAAAATGCGGCCTCGTTAAAACATCCCGTCATTGTATATGAATCTCCGTACCGCGTTGTCAAAATGCTTGAGTTAATTGGCAAAACATTGGGGGAAAATATCCCCGTAGTGGCGGCGCGCGAACTTACAAAAGTGTATGAAGAATATTTGCGCGGCACCGTCTCGGAAGTGGCGCAAACCTTACGCGCACGTAAAAAGGTACAGGGAGAATTTGTGCTTGTAATAGATTGTTTTGACGGCGTTGCGGATGAGGAATATAAAGATGACGGCGAAGATTTATAACGCTTGCGAACTTTCATCGGATGATAAAAAAGAAATTGCCCGCGCATTGGAAAACGGTGCAGTGGCGGTGTTCCCGACAGATACAGTCTATGGAATCGGCACGGGGGCGTTTTGCGAAGCGTCTATTGCGCGGATTTGCGCGTTAAAGGACCGTCCGCTTTCGCAACCGTTTCAGTTATTAGCGTCGTCGGTAGAGCAAGCTGCTTCGGTAGGTGTTTTTTGCGCGGAAGCCGAAAAATTGGCGCGTGTGTGTTGGCCCGGCGGACTGACACTTATTGTGCCGCCTAACGAAAAAGGAAAACCGCTTGCACGCGGATTTGCGGGGATTGGTTTGCGGGTACCGTCGTGTGCGTTTCTGACGGATATTTTAGCGGAAATGAAACATCCGCTTGCGTCCACGAGTGCCAACGTCCACGGCCAGCCCGTTTTGACGGACGCCCAATATATTATCAACACTTTTTCCGCCAAAGCGGATATAATAATAGCAGGGGGGGTTTTGAAAAGCACCGCTTCTAGCGTGGTAAATTTTTCCGTTGGGAAAGAACCGGTGCTAGTCCGAGAGGGGACGTTCTCCAAAGCGCAGTTGGAAGAAATCCTCGGTTTTCCTCTTACGGGAGAAAGTAAATGACACTCACACAATTTTTGTTGTCCTATTCACTGCTCATTATTGCGTCATTTTCACTCGTGACGTATTTTATCACGCGCCGTTTTGTACTTCATAAAATGAGACGCACCATCTTGCGTGCGGAGCAGAACTATCAGCAGAAAATCGCCGATTTACAACAGCAGTTGTCGGGCAAAGTAAATATGCTGGAAGGCATGGTGGAAAAGTTACAACTCTCCAATCAGGAATTAAACCACTTAAACGACATCCGCTCCAAATTTATGTCTATCGTTGCGCATGACTTGCGCCAACCGCTTTCGTCCATACAGGGTTTTACGTCTGTACTGATGATGGACCACCCGCAACAGGAGGGCGACACGACCGAACAAATCGCGCTGAACAACATTTTGAAAGCCACCGATAATATGAATAAACTGATGGCGGATTTAATGGATATTTCCATGATAGAAGCCGGACGGCTCAAAGTGGATACACAGGCGTTTGTGTTTAACGCGTTAATAGATGACGTGTTTGCGCTCCAACAAGTTAACGCGCAAAACAAAGGGATATTTTTACGCAAGTACGATTATCCCAATGAAATCGTGGTAGAGGCGGACCGTTTCCGCATTTCGCAGGTAATCAATAATTTGATTGGCAACGCATTAAAATTTGTGGAAAAAGGAGGTACGGTAGAAATTCGTTTTTACCCGTGCGATAAACAGTTATGGGTAACCGTATCGGACGACGGTGCCGGCGTCGCACACGCGGAAAAAGAAAAAATCTTCCAAAAGTTCCATCAATCCGGCAGTGATAAAAATGTGAAAAAACAGGGTTGGGGGTTGGGTCTTGCGATCGCGCAGGAAATTATTATGGCGCACAAGGGGGAAATCGGAGTAGAAAGTGTAGGAATTGGGCAAGGCGCGAGGTTTTGGTTCCGTATTCCGCTCAAACAACATCACCCTTCGCAGAAATCACAGAAGAACCACAGCAAACAACCGCAGCATTAGATGGGTTAATCTTCCACGTACACCAGCATTTTGCCGCTTTTCAAAGAAATCGTAAACCGTTTACAGGTTGTTTCGTTACTTAACGTGCGCGTTGTACCGAAGGAAAGGCGAGTATTTTTCAGCGGAAATTTCAGGCCTTTTAGTGAAACATTTTGACACGTTTGAAGCACAATCAAACTGACGCGCTTGCCTTTTTCGCACGCAAACGAGCGTGTGCGCGTCAACGGAAAAATCGTCCACCCGTCGCTTAAAACGCACAAATCCATTTTATCCGCAAACGCAAACAGAGTCGTCAGATTGCCAGCGGAAAAATCTTTCCGCCCGCCCGTAAAACCAACCAGTGTACATGCTTTACAGCCGCGCGCCGTTAAAAACGTAAGGGCTTTTTCCAAATCGGTATTGTTTTGGTTATCCACGAAGAAAAAGCGTTCGGCGGGTATTTTTTTGCGCGCACCGGCGGAAACGGAATCCAAATCGCCCACGACCGCATCCGGCATGATACCGGCTTCCAATAATTTGTCTGCTCCGCCGTCCGCCGCCGCTAAAAACGTATGATTTTTTGATAATTTTTTGAGCAACTCGGAAGATACTTCCCCGTTACCTGTCAATAATGCGCGCAACATTTTTAGAAACTCCTTTTCGGAAAAGTACGAGTATAATAATGCTCGTTGTAATGCCGATATAGAACGGGTCAATAATGTTCAGCGTTTCTTCCGAACAATACACCCGCCACAGCGTCATGGTCGTTGCACTTGTAAAAACGGACGTTACGAACAAGCGGTCACTGATGGCATGAGGAAACATTTGCCCGATAAGTACCGGCACTAACAAACACGCGGAAAGATATGACCCTAACACAAACCAAATTTCCTTAAAACTTTCGTGGAATAATTGTACAAGCCCAATAGAAAGCGCCCCGGCAATAAAAACCGTAAACCGGCTGGATAAAATGACATTGCTGAAGCGGTTTTTGAGTAAGTCAAAACTGAGCGTGTTTGACGAGAGAAAAAGAAATGAATTTAGTGTAGAAAGGATAATTGCCAACACACCTGCCACAAAGAACCCGCGCAGTCCGGAAGGGAGTAGCTGAATTGCGTAGAAAAAGTATGCTTGTCCGGGTTGGGCATCCGGCAGTACGGCGCGCGCATAAAGCGAACCGGTCGTCGTACAAATATCAAACAAAAACCAAATCAGCGTGGAAATCAGCACACCTCTTTTAACGGTTTGGATATTTTTTGCGGCGAAACAACGTTGGTAGAAAGCGGGGTTAATAAGCGCAGAAAATGCGATAAATCCCCACACCAACGTATTGGCCCATGAATTTCCGCCTGTCAGTGTCAGGTGGGAGGGCGGTAAATGGGCTTTTAAAAAGGTAAATCCGCCGAAGGTATGGACGGAAAATACCGCCACAATAAATACTGCCGCACACATCACTACAAATTGTACTACATCGGAAAATACTACCGAGCGTAACCCGCCCCACGCGGCAAAAACGGCGGAAAAAAACGTACCAAGTATCATCCCTTTCAGCACGCTGATTCCAAACACCATGTGTAAAAATAAACCTACGCTTAATACATACGCTACCGGCAGTACACTCAGCAGGGTAAATGCGGCTGAAACCGTTGCCGCGTTTTCTCCGAATAATTGTCGCGTCAAATCGGGCAGCGTGACGGATTTATATTTGACGATTTTATCTGCCACAAAAAACGCAAAAACCAAATACGCGGCGTACCAGAAAAATCCCTGTGTAACAAAATTGTAAATTCCGTAATTAAACGTGATTTCGTTCACGCCGAAAATTCCGCCGTACCACGTTGCAACCATAGTAGCCACAAATAAGGGGAGTGTCAGTTGTCGTCCCATTAAAAGGTAGTCTAATACGGAGTTTGCTTCGCTGTTTTCTTTTGTCCTTTTAAGCCGCAAAGAACCGTACACTGCGGCGGCGGCCGTTATTACCAAGATGACGGAAAAAACCGTCCAATCGGCCACGGTAAAATAAGAAATAGTTTGTAGTTTGTTTAACATATTAAAAAAGCCGCCCGAACAGTTGTGCGGGCGGCTACCGTTCACTCTTTATTTTACCAAATATAATAGGCCGGGATAAGCAGTAGCAGCGAAAGTAAAATCAGCACGATTTCCACTTTCAGAAACCACTTTACCCACATAGGGTACGAAATCCCCGCTAGGGCAAGTGCCCCCATGGTAACGGGAGCCGTCGGCAAAATTGGGTTTCCCCAGCCGTCACCGAATTGAAAGGCCAAAATAACCGTCTGGCGCGACACGTGAACAAGGTCTCCCAGCGGAATCATCACCGGCATTGTAAGCACCGCCTGACCGGAACCCGACGGTACAAAGAAGTTCAGCAACATCTGTGTACCGAGCATGGCGTGCGAAGCAAATATCGGGTGAAGGTTGCTCATCAGTTGCGTCATGGTGTAAAGGAACGTATCCAAAATATGTCCGTTCGTGGCGATAACCACAATAGACCGCGCAAGCGACATAATGATACAAACCGTCATCATGGACTTTGCTCCTTCGGTAATGGCGTTGGTGGCTTCGTCCAGCGTTAGTTTTCCGAAATAGGCGCTGGCGATCGTCACACCGATAAATACTGCGGCGATTTCTATCATATACCACTGGTAGCGGATAACGCCGTAAAAAAGCACCGCCATCCCCACCGCAAACGAGGAGAACACCAATTTATGCGCGCGTGTTAAGCGGAATTCTTCGCCTACCACGACGTCGTTGACGATATTGAGTTCGGCGCGTTTTTCAAGGTCTATTTTATAAGTTAAACTTTTGGTAGGATTTTTACGCACGCGCTCACCGTACCACGTAAAAAATCCCGCGATAAACGACGTAAAAATAAACCACACCACCAGCCGGTACTGCCAACCGGAATACATGGGCAGTTGGGCAATCGTTTGGGCAATGCCAACGGTAAAGGGGTTCACAAACGCCGAAGAAAACCCTGTAAATGCGCCGATAAACGGAATCGCCATACCCACTACCGAATCGTACCCCAGCGACAAAGCCAGCGGAATAAAAATAGGGATGAAAATAAGCGTTTCTTCTTCCATACCGAACATGGCTCCGCATACCGAGAAAAAGAACATACAGGTTGGTATAAAACAGAGTTTATAGGACGGATGTTTGGCGAAGAAGGAACTTATTTTTTTGATCAGCGTGTGAACGGCACCGGTACGCTCTATTACGGTAAACAATGCGCCTACCACTAAAATAAACGCAATAATATCCGCACATTCGGTAAACCCTTTTACGGGGGCGGCTAAAATATCGCCGATTCCCTGCGGGGCACGTTCCACCGCGTGGTAAGAGCCCGCCACCGCATACGTACGGCCGGCTTCTTCTATACGGTCATATTGTCCGGACGGTACAATCCATGTCAGCAAGGCCACCATGACCATAATGGCAAACACCAAAAAATAGGTGTTGCACAACATCCTTTTGAGAGTATCAAAAGAATGTGTAAGAATTTTTGTCATTTCCTTTTGTTTTCCTCTTTCATTTTTGAATAAAAATGTTCCTGCGGCTCAAACAAAATAAATGCGCAGAAACACAAAACTTTTTTACCACTTCATTAAATACGGCGGGATGAGAAGGATAAACGATAACAAATACATCAGCACCAGTAACGGCGCAATCCATTTAAGCCACTTGGCAAAGGGGATGTGTGCAAACCCGATAGCGGCGATGGTAACGGGATCTGTCGGCATGGTGATATTGAGCCAACTGCCGCCCAACTGAAACGCGAGCACCATGGTTTGGCGTGTCATCCCGATAAGGTCGGCAAGCGGCGCCAAAATCGGCATGGTAAGAACCGCTTTGCTGGAGCCGGAGGGGATGAAAAAATCAATGACTGTTTGTAACATCATAGCCGCCCACGAAGCGCACACGGGATGTAAATGTTTAATCACCGAGGACATGTATTCCAGCATGGTGTCTAAAATATGCCCGTTATTGGCGATGATCACGATGGCTTGCGCAAAACACAAAAGCATGGCGATTTCCGCCATTCCGCGCACACCGTCAAAAAACGATTGTGAAAATTCGGACATATTCATCTTGCCCAAAATTCCGCACGCAAACCCCACGCCCAAAAACAGAGAGGCGATTTCGGTAATATACCATCCTTCGCTGCTTAGTTTAAGGGTTGTCATGAGGTCAATATTAAAAGTATTTTTGATAAGGCCGCATACTTGTGGCTTGAGTACGCCCAAGATGAGCCACACCATCCCGAGTCCGAAGGCAATTAGTACGTATTTTTGGCGTGTTGTTATGGGTTTTTCTTCGGTCGAAAGGGCCAATTCTTGGCGTTTTTGTTTATCAAATTCGTACGTTAAACTTTTTGTAGGGTCTTTTTTAATTTTGTGGGCGTATACACACATCCACGTAATCACAACCGTTGTACAGATTGCCCAAATGATTAAGCGGTAACCAAGCCCCGAATAAAGCGGTACGTCGGCAATTCCTTGCGCAATACCGACGGTGAACGGGTTGGTAAACGCGGCGGCAAATCCTACACCGGCCCCTACAAACGGGATCGCCGTACCGAGCGCGGAGTCATACCCCAAAGAAAGCGACAACGGAATAAAAATGGGGATGAAAATAAGTGCTTCTTCGCACATGCCGAACGTAGCACCGCAGAGCGAAAACAAAATAATCCCCAGCGGAATAAACAGAAAGCGTAAATGGGGTTTACGCTGAAAGAAACGGCTGGCGGCCTGAATCCCCGCGGTAATGGCACCTGTCTTTTCCACGACGGAAAGAACGCCCCCGATGACGAGTAAAAATACAATGACCTCCGCAGTTTTGGCAAATCCTTCAATCGGGGCGGAGAGTACATCAAAAAGACCTTGTGGCGCGCGTTCTACCGCGTGGTAGGTTCCCGCCACTACTACCTGCCGTCCTTCGGCATTAACGGAACGGTTATATTCCCCGCTGGGTACGATCCACGTCATCGCGGCGACCAACAAAATGATGGATAAGATAATCGCAAACGTATTGAGTTTGATTTTGCCTAGAATAGAAGCCATTTTTGTACTGTTTTCCTCACGTGTAAATAATGTATAACAACAATTTTATATTATAGTAAAAACGAAGATCCAACGCGTAGATTATTTTTGTATTTTGTAAGTAATTGAACCGAAAAAATGAAAGAAAGGTATATCTTAAATTGCTTGCTTAAGCCGTAAGGCAGTAGCACGAGTTGTATTGTTGTAAAAAATTGTTTTACATTTCCGTTTGTTGTAAATAATATTGTTGGTAAAACGGCAACCCCGCTTTTTCGCAAATTCTTTTTCCCTGACGTGAATTGTCCTCGGTCCCTACGGTGTAACAGAAAAGTACCGTTTCGGGGGAAGACATGCGCTGAAACTGACGTTGATATTCCGGCCCGTAATAATAAGATTTTGAAAAGGCAACCGGCAAATTTTTATCAAATCCGGTAACGGAAAACGCATTGAAAGGCGGAAACTCTCTCTCGTCGGATGGTTGTTCTTCCGAAACGGTAATCCAAAAATGGTCGCCGTTTTTCGTGTAATAGATTAAACTTTCCGGCACGTAGAAATAACCTGTGTTATTGTCGTGCTCATAATGTGCGCGTTCATACTCCCGTTTGGAAACGTCCTCCGGCGGCAGCGGTAAATCTATTTTGTTTAAGTCGGCGGTAAAGTGACGGTGATCCTTAAAATATTCCTGTTCCGCGTCAAATATTTTTTCCACGCTTTTTCGGAGTTTATTATATTTGCGTGTTTGGAAAGATAACGACACCTCCGGCACTAAAGTAGCGATTACAATGCCGGCGATCAATATCATGACGATTTTTTCGGAAATTGTCCACCGTTGTCTATAAACCGGTACGTCCGTTCCGGGGGTGGGTTCCGGATATATGTGTGCGCGGCGCGCTTTGATTTTATTTCGTTCTTGGCGGCTTTGACGGAATTTTTGTTTACTGCTTCCCATTATTTTGTTGTGTCTCCGGCGAGTTGGTGTAGGTGTGCGTGTAGTTTTTCCATGGTCTCGCGGCTGACGGCATGCTCCATTTTACACGCATCTTGTTCGGCGGTTTTCGGGTTGACGCCGAGCACCACTTCCAAAAAGCGTTTCAAAATAGCATGGCGTTTTTTTACTTGCTGTGCGGCGCGGCTACCTTTGGCGGTTAATGTAACGCCGCGGTAACGCTCGTGCACGACGTATCCGTCTTTGGCAAGCGCCTTAATGGCACCCGTTACGCTGGGGGTTTTAACGCCCAAAAACTCGCCCACCGTGCTGATACGTGCGGCGCCGTCCTTACCGGCACAGAAGGAAATCGCTTCCAAATAATCTTCCATATTTGAGGTCAGTTTCATGCCTAAAGTGTAACATATTTTTAGGAAAACGCGAAAAATATCTTCTCCGCACTTGCTAAAACGGTTGATATATGTTAAAAAGAAGTATCAAGGAGGATGTTATGAACATTCAAAATTACTTGTCGGACTTTTTGGATGCGCAACAACAGCGCGACCCTTCCCAGAAAGTGTTCCACCAAGCCGTCGCCGAAGTAGTTTCCACCTTAAAACCCGTTTTAGAGCAAAAAACCATTTATATAAAAGAGAAGATTTTGGAACGTATCGTAGAGCCGGAACGCATTATTATTTTCCGCGTACCGTGGGCGGATGACAAGGGCGAAATCCATGTCAATCGCGGTTTTCGCGTACAGTTTAACAGCGCGTTGGGGCCGTATAAAGGGGGGATTCGCTTTCATAGTTCCGTCACGCAAGATTCGCTCAAATTTTTAGCGTTTGAACAAACTTTCAAAAACAGTTTAACCACACTTCCTTTAGGCGGAGGAAAGGGAGGAAGCGATTTTGATACGCGTGGCAAGTCTGACGGCGAGGTCATGCGTTTTTGCCACTCGTTTATTAACGAACTGTACCACCATATCGGCTATCATACCGACGTTCCCGCCGGCGATTTAGGGTGCGGCCCGCGCGAAATCGGCTATATGTTCGGTCAATACAAGAAACTGACGAACGATTTTACCGGTGCGTTTACGGGCAAAAAACCGAATTGGGGCGGCAGTCTTTTACGGCCGGAATCCACAGGGTACGGTGTAGCGTACTTTGCGGAAAATATGCTCGCTACCCGCGGGGACAGTCTTAAAGGAAAAACGGCGATCGTTTCCGGTGCGGGAAGCGTGGGAATTTACGCCATGGAAAAACTGACGAAACTCGGTGCCAAAGTCGTGGGTTTTATGGACTACGACGGCAGTATCTATGATGCGGACGGCGTAAATGAAGAAAAATTAGCGTTTTTGAAACAACTTGTTTTCAAGCGGCGCGGCAGTCTCAAAGAATATAACAAAACGTTCAAAAAAGCCGTTTTCCGTGCGGGCAAAAAAGTATGGGATATTCCCTGCCAAGTGGCGTGTCCGACGGCATGCGAAAACGAACTGTTGGAAGCAGATGCCAAATTGTTACTTAAAAACGGATGTATTTGTGTTTGCGAAGGGGCCAATATGCCCTGTACGCCAGAGGCCGTGGCGGCTTTTCAAGGTGCGGGTATTTTATATTCTCCCGGCAAGGCCTCTAACGCGGGCGGGGTGGCGGTGTCCGGCCTGGAAATGACGCAAAACAGTATGCGTATTTATTGGACGCGCGAAGAAGTGGAAAAATACTTGGAACGCATCATGGACAGTATCCACACCAGCTGTCTTTCCTACGCGGAAGAATACGGGATGAAAGGAAACTATATGGCGGGCGCGAATATTGCGGGATTCTTGAAAGTCGCCGATGCTATGATAGACCAAGGACTTGTGTAATTTTTGGCACGTTTTGCGTATCAAAAATCGAGAAATTTTCGGTAAATAATACGTTTTTGCCGAAAATTTTCTATAATAAAAACAGGGTATGCGATATCTTCTTTGTTTACTGGTTATCTTTTCTTGGCTGCCTTGCGTGGCAGAGGGTATCCACTTTTCTCAGCCGTCTGCGGAAACGGCCGACGCATTTACGCTCACCTCTTACGTGAATTTGTTTTTGGAAAAATCTCCCGGGCTTCAAAAGGAAAAAAACGATTTTGCTATTGCTAAAAATTCGTACCAAGAATCGTTCATCACTAATTTTCTACCGTCTTTTTCCGTCAGTGCAGATGCGAACAAAACATACATCCGCCGAAATAGCATGTCGTCGTGGGATGATTACCACAATGTGACTTCATCCGCATCCGCCAGCGGTCATTGGAACGTATTTAACGGTGGAAAAGATTATCTATCGTACCGTTCGGCTGTAATTGATTACAAAATGGCGCAGGTATCGTTTGACGAATCATTGCAGAACAAAATTTTAGAGGCCGTCACCACATATTATAATTTACTGTCAAGCGAAAAATTATTAGCCGTCCATCAAGATGACCTCAAAGAAGTGGAACGGCAATACAAGCGGGACGAAAAAGATTACGAACTCGGTTTGAAAACGCGCACCGATTTATTAGCCAGCCAAACGAACTTCCGCTCCTCGCAGATGAGTTTGCTGGACGCGCAAAACGCCTATAACAGCGCCCTCGCACATTTTAATTTGGCGGTGGACCGCCCCTTACAGGCCCCCGTGAAATTGGATGATGCCCTTCACGATATAGATTCGCAACTTCCCTCGTTGGAAGAAGATATTGCCTTCGCATTTGAAAACCGTTATGACGCGCGGCTTCAAAAATTTGCGTTGGAAAAAGCCGATATTACCCTATTGTTAAACCGCTTAAACACGCTTCCGTCCGTCTATGTAAACGTGTTTGCGTCCACGTCGCGCGGGCTGACCAGCCATGAACTGTGGGGGTATAACTACGGCGTGAGCGCGGGCATACGGTTTGATTTGGGATTTTTATATTTGGATAAATACCGCAGCCGCCAAAGTGCGAAAATGTCTTGGAAAAACACGCAGTTATCGTTTGAGGAGTTTTCACGTAACGTGCGCGAAAACGTATTGGAACAACGCAATGCACTGGCGGTCAAACTGAAAAGTTTTGAAATTTCGCTTTTGCGCGTACAGGCCGCCGAACAGCGGTTTGAAAATACGCAAATTAAATACAATAACGGGGTAACGGGCGTAACGGCTACCGATTTGACGCAGGCGCGTCAGGAAATGGTGTCGGCCCAAATTAACCACGCACAGTTGACGACGGAAATACTGACGGCGCAGTTGCGGTACCGCTATGCGCTGGGGATGCCGTTGGAACCGGTTTTGGAGGAATATAAATGAAAAAATATATCAAAATTTTACTGATTATTATGGCCGTTATCGGCGCGGGGGTGCTGTTGTGGATTTATGAAGCAAAACCGCTGATTGCCAAACTGCGCGGGGAAGTAATTTTGCCGGAAGATATTACCAAGGTGGAAAAAGGGGACGTGGAAGTTATTTTCCAAACGAGCGGAACGATGGCAGCCAAGCAAGACGAGAAAGTTCCCTCTAAACCGAGCGGAATTTTACAAAAGTTGTATGTCAAAGAAGGCGACAACGTAAAAAAAGGACAGGAACTCGCGCTTGTCAAACCCGGCCGCAACGAATTTGAAGATTATAAACCGATCCCAATATATGCGCCGGCAGCGGGAAAGGTGGTAAAATGCCCTTCATTCGATTACAGTGACAATGATATTTCCACGCGTAACCTTTCGTTGCCGCGTTTGGGTACTTATTTAAACGGTACGTATGACAATGCGGACAAAGCCGATTGTGTTATGCGTATCGTGGATACCCGCACGTTACAAATTCCCTTGTTTGCAAGTGAACAGCAGGTATTAAAATTAAAAGTGGGTATGCCGGCCGAAGTCAAAATGACGGCACTCGGTAGCGACGCCCCAGCTTTGGAAGGCAAGATAACGCACATCTCTTCACAGATTGAAAATGCCGGCAACCGCTGGAGTGAAAACAAAGGTTTTTTGGTGATTGTGGAACTGCCCAACAAAGACGAGAACGTATGGCTCGGCGCAAAAGCCAACGTGAAAATCGTTACCGATAAACACACCGATATTTTGACGATTCCCACAAACGCGTTGTTTGAAAAGCGCGGACAATATTATGTTTTTAAATATTTGGGCAACAACAAATACGAACAAGCCGAAATTAAAATAGGTCTTTCCAGCACCGATAAAGTAGAAGTTACCGAAGGACTTAAGGAAGGGGAGGAAGTCTTAACGATCCTTCCGTACGGAGAATCATGGTAGTTGTCAAATGTAACGACCTCGTCAAAATTTATCCGGCGGCGCAAAATTTCCGCGCGCTGGACGGGGTTTCTTTTGAAGTACAGCAAGGGGAGTTTGTCAGCATTATGGGCCCAAGCGGGTGCGGAAAAAGTACGTTACTAAACATTTTGGGATTATTGGACGAACCCTCGCAAGGGGAATATTTTTTAAGCGGAAAACCTACCGCCAAATTGTCCGACAAAGTCCGTTCCCGCTTGAGGCGGGACCATATCGGTTTCATTTTTCAGTCATTTAACTTAATGCCGCAACTTTCCGTTGTGGAAAATATCGCGCTTCCCATGCGCTATACCCGCCGTTCGCGGGCCGATATTTTGGTGCGTGCCAAAGAACTTGCTGTGCGCGTGGGGCTTGAAAGCAAACTGAAAAATACGCCTTTGGAACTTTCCGGCGGACAGTGTCAGCGTGTCGCGTGCGCGCGAGCGTTAGCCAATGAGCCGTCTTTCTTACTTGCCGACGAACCGACCGGCAATCTGGATTCCAAATCTTCCGCGGATGTGATGGGACTTCTTCACCAACTCCACCAACAAGGTATGACGATTGTAATGGTCACGCACGACCCGCATATCGCGCAGGAAACGCAGCGCATTATTCGCATGAAGGACGGTAAAATCGTATGAGATTATGGGATTTGATTCTTACCGGAGTGGCGGAAATACGTACGCATAAACTACGTAGTTTTTTAAGTTTTTTTGCGATTTCTATCGGTATTGCCACGTTTTTCTATACGCTCAGTATGCTTTCCCAGCGTTACCGTGACATTGACCGCGCAACAGCCGTTTCTGGCGAAGGAAGGTTGGATGTAGAGTTGGAAGAAATTCCGCCCTTTTCACTCAAACAGTATGACGAGTTAAAAAGTATCCTGCCGGAGGAAAGTTCAATTTCTGTTGCTACATGGTCGTGGTGGGCGGACCTGACATACAATAATATTTACCTGTACAATAACCATGTATTCGGAACAACACCGGAGTGGAAGGATTCCCGCAATATTTTTCAACTAGAGGGACGTTTTATCACATGGAACGACGTGCTGAACCATACGCGCGTGGCGGTGATAGTGGTTCATCCGCGTGACAGAAGGGAACGGCGTGGCCATTCGTGGACCTCTAATCGTGAAAATTACACGAAACAAGAAGCTTTGGACGATTTTACTTCCCACCGCAATTTGTTACATCAGACCGTGCTTATAGAGAACGAAACATTTACCGTTGTCGGGCTTTTACACATGCCTACTTACGAACAGGATCCGCGCTTTGACTCCGATAAGAGAGATGAACATAATATGCCTGCTGTGCTCGTTCCGCTGACTTCCCTGTATGATATTGCGCCCTCATGGCGGGAAACGCACGATACGTCGTTGCGTGTGCTGACCAATAAAAAAGGTACTACCCGCACGGCAAGCGCTAAATTGGACAGTTTTTTACGTCTTCAATACGGAACGGAAAAAAGCCATAAGATTGAAGCTTTTGATGATATGATACAGGCAGAATTGCGCCAAGCCCGCCGTGAACTAAACAAAATGTTTTTCATGGGGCTGATTGCTATGATTGCGGGTGGTATCGGCATTATGAACGTAACTATGGCGGTTATTTTATCGCGCACGCGGGAAATCGGCGTTCGCCGCGCGCTGGGTGCTACGCGCAAAGATATTTTATTTCAATTTTTGGTGGAAGCCATGCTGCTTGGTTTATGCGGTGCGGTGGCGGGTATGGTGCTGGGTTATTTGGCGGTACTCCATTTGGCGGGAAGCGCCTCACAGATGACGTTTGCGTGGTGGGTGGTGGTGCTTTCCGTGCTGATTGCCCTTGTAACAAGTTTTGCTTTTGCGTTGTATCCGGCCTGGCAGGCGGCGCGCCTGAAGCCGGTGGACGCCCTCAAGCACGAATAACGTGCCCCGCAAACTTCGTTAATGCGCGTTATTTTTTGTTATAATAATCCTGTATAATTTCACTTCAGCCATTTAGGGAGAATCTATGAAGAAATTAAAGTTTATATTTATATTTTTGTTATCCGCTTTTGCGTTCTGCGCGTATGCGGAGGAAACTTCACCTGATACAGAAAAAGAACTATCCGATCTTGACCGTATCTATGAGGCCTCTTATCCTGTTTTAAAGGCCTTGGATAAGGGAACCGTGGAAGCGGTAGAAGAATTATTGGCATCCGGTATGGATATTAACGCGAAATCTGATGAAGACGGCAAGACGATTTTACATTGGGCAGCTTTTTCCCGTGATAAAAAAATCGTTGAATACCTGTTAGAAAAAGGGGCCGATATTAACGCGCAAGAAAATTCAGGCGATACCGCTTTAATGAAGGCGATTTTTCTGCACCGTGCCGATACTGCCAAACTACTTATAGAAGCCGGTGCGGATGTGAACATCCAAAACTCTTATGGCATGACCGCTTTAACTTATGCGAGTTTAATAGGCAACACGGAACTTGTCAAACTGTTGGTGGAGAAGGGGGCAGATATAAACTGCCGCGGCGGTGGTTGGACTCCTTTAATGGAGGCCAGCACTTTGGGCTATACGAAAATGGCTAAATTCCTTTTGGCTAACGGGGCGGATGTAGAAGCGGCTAGAATGCCCGAAGGTTTAACGGCTTTAATGCTGGCAAGTGACGGCGGACATTCAAAGATTGTTAAACTGCTTTTGAAAAACGGCGCAAATGTAAACGCAGAAGATGTGAGCGGCAATACCCCGTTACTATGGGCTCAGGGGAACGCGGACGTAGCCGAAATTTTGATTAAAAACGGTGCGTCCGTAAATGTAAAGACGTCAAATAAGGATTGGACGCCTTTAATGAATTTTAGCGGAAAAGGAACGTCAAAAGTTGCTAAACTGCTTATCAAAAAGGGTGCGGATGTCAACGCGAAGGCACTACTTGGCGTGACACCCTTACTGGTGGCCAGTTATGATGGAAGTTTAAAAACGGCCAAACTACTTTTGAAAAACGGCGCAGATGTAAACGCGAAAGATATAAACGGCAATACCCCTTTGGTATGGGCTACTAAATACGGACATATGAATATAGCCAAACTGCTTTTGAAAAACGGCGCGGACGTGAACGCAAAAAATGAGTACGGAAGGACTGTTTTGGAACAGGCGCTTGAAGACGGACACATAGACGTGGCCGAAATTTTGGTTAAAAACGGTGCGGATGTCAACGCGAAAGTTCTAAATGGTGGGACCCTTTTAATGCAAACTATCTATGTTGGGTCTTTAAAATCCGTCAAATTTCTTATAGAGCATGGGGCAGATGTAAATGCGAAAGGTGATACAAAGGTGTCCCCTCTGCAGATAGCGCGTAAACGAACTAGGGAACACCAAAAACAGGAAATCATTGACCTGTTAATTGCGTCCGGCGCAAAGGAATAAATATCCTTATGTTACAAGTCAAAATCAATATAGACGGCGGATCGCGCGGTAACCCCGGTATCGGCGCGGCCGCCTACGTCATCCGGCAGACCGACGGAACAATCCTCTCGCAGGAGGGGTATTTCCTCGCACATTGTACCAACAATCAGGCGGAATATACCGCGCTGAAACTGGCGCTTATCAAAGCCGCGGAACTCGGCGCAACGGAACTTTTTATAGAGTCCGACTCACTTTTACTCGTCAAGCAATATCTGGGGGAATACAAAATCAAACATCCCGATTTACAAGCGCGCATGGCGGTTATCCGCCGTTTGGCGGAGCGTTTTACGGTACATATCAAACACGTATTGCGCGAGTTTAACAAAGCCCCCGACGCACTTGCCAATAAAGCCATGGATGCGAAACAGTCGTTGGGATACAACCCGATAAAAAATCTTCTGTCCGACGAAGAAGTGTTGTCCGCTCCGCAAGATAATGTGGTCAACGGCGTAAAAGTAACGCCCGTGGTACGCAAGAAACCGAAAACCGTTTCCAAAGAGCCCGATTTGTTCGAAGGGTTTTGATTTTGCTACAATAGAAACGAGCGCCCCAGGTAGCCGCTCCCTTCCGTTTGGGAGGGGGAGGAACTTCCGGACTCCATAGGGCAGTGCGCCGTTTGAAAGGACGGACGGATTCTTCCGATGGAAAGTGCCACAGAAAACAAACCGCCCGCAAGGGTAAGGGTGAAAAGGTGCGGTAAGAGCGCACCGCGCGCACGGTAACGGGCGCGGCAAGGCAAACCCCGCACGGAGCAAGACCAAGCCGGCACACAGGCGGCCCGCCTTCGTTGCCAAGTAGGTCGCATAGAGAAATGGCTATCACAGCCAACGGCTGACAGAATCCGGGGTATCGGGCGTTCCCTTTTCCGGCAGGCAGTTTTTTACTGTCTGCCTTTTTGTTTGAAAAAAGCCAAAGAAACCGTACGCACGTACGCGTAAATTTTCTATAATATAAATATCCTTGAATTTGGAGCGTTTTTATATGGCAAAAAATAAGTATTCTCACACCGTTTTACTTCCGAAAACGGATTTTCCCATGCGTGCGGGACTTGCGCAGAAGGAACCGAAGATTTTAGAATTTTGGCAACAAATCAATCTCTACGAAGCATTACTCAAAAAAAATAAAGCCGGCCGTCACTTTGTATTACACGACGGACCGCCTTATGCCAACGGTAAAATTCATATCGGCCACGCGTTAGACAAAACCATCAAGGATATCATTTTAAAATCCCGCGCCATGACGGGTTACTATACGCCCTATGTGCCGGGGTGGGATTGCCACGGACTGCCCATTGAACAGGCACTCCTCAAAGAGTTAAAACAGGATAAAAAACACATTACGGATGTGCCCGCTTTCCGTAAAAAAGCCCGCGCGTTTGCCGCTAAATTTATTGATTTACAACGGCAGGGTTTCAAGCGTTTAGGCGTACAGGCCGATTGGGATAATCCGTATCTTACCATGGCGCCGCGCTACGAAGGTATTACGATCGGCGTATTTTTGGATTTGATTGAAAAGGGGTACGTCTATAAAGGGCAAAAAACCATTACCTGGTGCCCGCATTGTGAAACGGCTCTCGCGGATGCGGAAACGGAATATCAGGATATTTCGTCCCCGTCTATCTATTTGCGTTTTAAATTGGTGAATCCTACTGCGGAGATTTTCGGAAATTTGGACTTTTCCAATCCCGTCAATTTAGCCGTATGGACCACCACCCCGTGGACGATTCCCGCCAACCGCGCGGCGGCTGTATCCAATACGGAAGATTATGCCGTTTTGAAAGACGATAACACCGGCGAATATTACATTGTTGCTGAAAAATTAGCGGAAGAATTTTTGAAAAATACGGGTCTTTCCTGCTCGCAAACGGGCAAAGTGGAAGGCAGTAAACTGGTCGGCTTAAAATACTATCATCCGTTGACGAAAGCGGAAAATCCGGTCATCTGGACGGACTTTGTTACCATGGATGCCGGTGTGGGGGTTGTACATATCGCTCCCGGCCACGGGGAAGAAGATTTTCAGGCGGGTAAACAATGGAAGTTGGACGTATTTTGCCCGGTAGATGAACGCGGATGCTACACCAAAGATGCGGGTGTATTTGAAGGGATGAACGTCTTTGATGCCAACCCGCTGATGGTCAAAAAGTTGGACGAACTTGGCGCGCTTATCAAGGAACAGGAAATTGTGCACAGTTATCCGCATTGTTGGCGGTGCCATAACCCTATTATTTTCCGTGCGACGGAACAATGGTTTATGAGCATTGACAAAGACGGCTTGCGCGAAAAACTGATGAAGAATTTGGACAACGTCAAATTCTATCCCGAAGGTGGCGTGGAACGTATGCGCTCTATGATTGGCTTACGCCCCGATTGGTGTCTTTCCCGGCAGCGTTTCTGGGGTAGCCCCGTAACGATTTTGTATTGTAAAAAATGCGGTCAGCCGCAAGTAAATCACGACTTATTTGAATTTATCAAAGCGCGCGCCATGAACGAGGGCTCAGATTTTTGGTTTACCGATCCCGTTGAAAAACTGATGCCCGCAGGTTATACGTGTGCGTGCGGTTGCGGCGAGTTCCGCAAAGAAACTGACATTTTGGACGTATGGCTTGACTCCGGCGTATCGTGGGCGGCCGTACTCAAGGACAGAGGCCTTGATTTCCCCGCGGACGTCTATTCCGAAGGGTCGGACCAACACCGCGGCTGGTTCCAAAGTTCGTATATTCCGTCTTTCACGTTGGAAGATACGGCCCCGTTCAAAACGATTTTGACGCACGGGATGGTGTTGGACCAGCAAGGCCGTCCGATGCACAAGTCGCTCGGCAACAGCGTAGATCCCGAAGAAGTATGTAACAAATACGGTGCGGATATTTTGCGCCTGTGGGTGTCGTTTTCCGATTATCAGGGCGACGTACGCATTTCGGACGAAATTTTACAAGGGCCGGTGGATACGTACCGCAAAATCAGAAATACGGTGCGTTATGCGCTTGGCAATTTGTCCGATTATGACCCCGCTTTACATAAAGTGCCCGCCAAAGAACTAACGGAAATGGACCAATATATGCTCGGGCGGCTCAATGCGCTTTTACAGGAAGTCCACGCAGGGTATAACGATTTTAACTTCCGCCGTGCCATGCGCGCACTTGCGGACTTTTGTATTTTGGACTTGTCCTCGTTCTTGCTGGACGCGTCCAAAGACCGCCTTTACACATTAGGGACATCTGCTCCTTCCCGCCGAAGCGCGCAGACCGTCTTGGCGGAAATTGTGGTAACGCTTTTACAGTTAATTGCGCCGGTTCTCTCGTTTACGGCGGAAGAAGCGTGGCAGGAGTTACGCAAAACCGCGCTCGGACGGGACTTGCCGCAAAGCATTTTTCTTTCCGATATGCCGCTGAACGCTTCGTTTATCCCCAACGTCAAGTTGGAAGAAAAATGGAATTGGGTACGCAGTGTGCGCGAAACGGTACAAAAACAGTTGGAAGAAGCACGCCAAAAAGGGATTATCGGCTCGTCGTTGGAAGCCAAAGTGATTTTTGAAACAAATGACGAAGAAACCCGTAAACTGCTGGCGGATACGTTTGCCTTGTGGGCGGAAATAGCTATTGTGTCCGACGTAGAAGTTAAAGACGGAAATGAAAAATTAACCGTCCGCGTGGAACACGCCGAAGGGCAAAAATGTGCGCGGTGCTGGCAATGGAAAAAAGAAGTCGGCACGCTGAAACACACTGACTTATGTGCGCGTTGCGAAGGCGTACTTGAAAAAGAAGGTTTTTCGGTGGAGGAATAACGTGAAGGACGCCTTTTTGAAAATCGTTCGCTGGTGTAAGGAAAATAAGGCGCTTGTAGTAGTGGCCGCGGGTATTTTGTTATTGGACCGTCTGACAAAAGTATGGGTGCTCTATACACTGCCGGACGCGCCTAAGGAACTTTTCCCGTTTTTTCACCTGCGTTACGTGGAAAATACGGGGGCGGCGTTCGGGATGTTACAAAACGGGAATCTTCCGTTAATATTTGTAATGTTGGTCATTATTGCTTATGTGTGTTGGAATTGGAAAGAGTTGGTTTCCTTCGGTGTGTGTTCACGTTGGGGGGCGCTTTTTATTTTAGCGGGCGCATTAGGCAATCTTTATGATAGAATAACATTAGGATTTGTTGTTGATTTTTTAGATTTTAGGGTATGGCCTGTATTTAACGTAGCGGACAGTTTTATAACGGTGGGGGCGTGTTTGTTTGCTCTGTCGTTATTCTTAAACCGTAAACGTACAGGCACGGAGGCCAAATGAAGAAAATCGTAGTTTTGCTCGTTTTCGCCCTTTTTCTTGGGGCATGTAATTCGGACAAACGCTTGTTCCAGCAGGCCAAATTGGCCACTTCACAAGGGAAATTATCGCTTGCCATACAGATTTACGGAAAGCTGATTAAACAAAATCCCCAACATTTTGCCGCTTATACAAATCGCGGGTTGTTGTGGGAACGTCTGCCGGCGAAAGATTTAAAAGAGACACTCAAAAACCGCGCTTTGGCCGAAGAGGATTACCAAAAATCTTTACTCATCAATCCCCGTCAGCCCGAAACGTATAATAATTTGGGTGCGTTATATTTGGACAGCAAACGTTACGACGATGCCATTTTTAATTTCACACAGGCGCTTTCGTACCGCCCGAACTATTTTATGGCGCTGATGAACCGCGGTATTGCTTACAGCCGTATCGGCAGAATGAGTAATGCCCTTACGGATTTTGAAAAAGCCGAAAAAGTTAATTCATCCGAGCCGTTATTATTCCTTAACAGAGGACTTGCCTATTACGATCGTTCGGACTACGAATCCGCCGCATCCGACTTTACGCGTGTACTTTTTTTGAATCCCGATAACGCCCGTGCCTATTTGGAACGTGCCCGCGCATTTATCAAATTAAAATATCCGGCGGATGCGTATGCCGATTTGGAGACGGCTATTTCCTTAAAACCGACCTATGCGCTTGCGTACTATTATTTAGGGGATTTGGCTTTTCGTCGCGGGGAAAAAGAACAGGCGCTTGGTTTTTTGACCCGATCCAAAGAATTGGCCAGCAAATACGCACCCACCTATGACTTGATGGGCGATATGCTTGCGATGGACGACCCTATCGCTGCCGTAGCGAACTATCAGGTGGCTTTAAAATTGGACCCTGCCAATGCCCGCCGCTATCAGCGTAAAATGAATCTGATGAAAACGGAAAAAGGGCGTGATTACGTACTCGGCAGTCGTTTCTACCCCCGCTGATTATGAACAAACACGATGCTGCGTCGTTCCGCCCGTTACCGGCGGCCTCGTCAGTACCGTCGGGGGCGTACCGTTATCGTTTTTATTTGTCGTTCTGTCTGATGCTGTTGGTTGTTTTTTCCTTTGGGATGAACAACTCGCCGCTTGGTATTTTTATTCTCACCTTGGTTTCCCTTGTTTTTTGCGCAGATGTACTTTTTCGCTCCGCGTTGAAAGACTTGCGCCACGGACGATTAAGTGTGGCGGTGCTGTTTTCGTACGGAATTGTCAGCGGGTTTCTGTTTTCCGCTTACGATACGTTTTCGGAGCATCATTGGCACGCGCCGTGTAGTGAACTGTATGTATATGTCCTTTTATTTATCACGCTTGCGCTTTGGACGGAAAAGCGCATTGTAAAAGAACGGGAACGCGCCCGCGTGTTTATCAAAAAGATAGATGATTTTTTACCCAAATCGGCGCGTCTTATCAGCGGGAAAAAAATTTTTTCCGATGAGGTAAAAACGGGTGACGTACTCATTGTTAAAAGCGGGGAGCGTATCCCTGCCGACGGTGTATTGGAAAAGGGATCCAGCGCGATTGATGAAGAACTTATCACCGGAAATATTTTACCTTCTCTTAAAAAAGAGGGTGACCGCGTTTATGCCGGTACACTCAATAAAACCGCGCAAATAGAAGTGCGCGTAACGAACGGTTTATCGGCTTGCGCGCTTATGAGCGTGATAGACGCACTTAAATCCGGTGAACTTCGCAGGAGCGAAATGAAAAACCGTCTGGACGGTGCCGCTGGGTGGCTTTTGCTGAGTGTGATGATATCGTCAGCAGTGATGGCTTTATGGGTAAGAAAAGGAGAAGATTTTATCGGATTATTTTTGTTTACAAGCGCGGTGGTTTGTCCGCTTGTATTGCCGTTTTCCGTAGTACTTCCTTCGCATTTTGTACGCCGTGTGGCCCGCAAAAACCGTATTCTTTTACAGAATATAACGTCGCTTTCCGCTATCGGGGATGCGGATGTATTTGTGTTTGATAAAACCGGTACGCTGACGTACGGGGAATTGTCGGTTAGTGCCGTAGCGCCTGTAACCGTCAGGAAACAGAAAGCATTGATAGAAGCGCTTGTATCGGCGGAGCAATTTGTCAACAGTCCGTTTGCGGCGGCTGTCGGCGAATATAGCCGTCAGCAGCATATCACTCCACAGGAGCTGGCCTCGTTTGAAGTCATTTCGGGGATGGGCATCCGCGCTGTTACTAACGGCGGAAAGGAAATTGTGGCGGGCAGTACACACTGGCTTGAAAAACAGGGCATCAAATTGCCCGCAAATCCGCCTCAAACCGCACAAGTTGTAATCGGCGTGGCGGCAGATAACCGTTTTTTGGGGTATGTATTTTTTGACGATAAATTGCGTCCTCGCGTAAAAGAGACCATAGATTTCCTCAAGAAAAAGGGAAAAGAAATCTTTTTAGTGTCCGGTGATAACGAAAGTCCGGTTGCGTCCGTTGCCGCAGAGGCCGGTATTGAAAAATACAGTTTTGACGTGTTGCCTAAAACAAAAGCGGAAATCGTTACCAATCAGCGTACCATGGGCAAGCAAGTAGTGATGGTGGGGGACGGGTTTAATGACATTATTGCGCTTTTAAAAGCGGATGGGGGAATTGTCTACGCATCCGGCAAAAATATATATAATAATTGGGTGGATATTCTAGTCAAACGTAAGGACTTGTATCCGCTGGTGTATTTATCTAAAATAAATAAGAAGTTCCGCCGTTTGATTTATCAAAATATGGTTTTATGTATTTTGGTAAACGGACTGATAGCGGGTTACTGGCTTTATAAAATGCCCGTGATGACCCCTTCCTATACGGTGTTGGCGGGCAGTTTGGCCGTATTTGTGTTGCTTTTTATAAATTCTATAAGGATAACGCGTACAAAATGACAAAAAATAACGATATTGATTTTGGTTACACTTCTGACCATGCCCGCAAAAATGCGGATACCGTTTTGCCTGCGATACAATGTTGGCAAAACCAATACAAACGGGATTACGATATTAAAATTGAACTGCCGGAATTTACTTCCGTCTGCCCAAAAACGGGATTGCCGGACTTCGGCGTGATTACAATTGAATATGTGCCGGATGAACTTTGCTTGGAGTTAAAATCGTTAAAATACTACCTGTTGGAATATCGCGATATGGGTATTTTTATGGAAAATATTGCCAATAAGATTTTGGATGACGTCGTGAAGGCGTGCCGTCCTAAAAAGGCCACGGTTACCGGCACATTTACTCCGCGCGGCGGTTTACGTTCGGTGATTGTGGCGCGGTACGAAAAAAATAATCTATGAAGAAATATTTTTTGATACTGTTTTTAATGATTGTTTCTTTTTTGGCGGGTGCAGTATGTATGCGCTTGATTGACGGTGCGCGTGCGGGGGCACTGGCGGAAGACACTGCGTCCGAATTAGATAGTGCTTCGCTCGTTACCATTGATTTGAAAGACGGGCAACTGCCGGAAGGAACGTACGAGGCAGAGCAGGCCGCCGACGTACAGAGTGCGGAAAAAATGCCGCCTTCACAAATTGCGGACGTAACCTTGGAAGGATTTCAGGGAATTTACGTGCCTGAAAAAGAAACACAAGATACAAACGAAATGCTGTCACAGATGGCCTTGCCTCCGCAAAAGGCCGAGCCGGTCGTGTTGGCTACGACGAGTACCGCGGTAAATGCGTTGCCGACGGCGCGCGTACCGGTGGAGGATAGTGATGACAACTCCACTTTGCTCGTTCAATTGCCGGTTTCCGTTAAAATCATTAAAACGCAAAACGAATATAAGGAATTTAAACGTACGGCGCGCGGAAAATATCCGGATGTGAATTTTAAAAAAGAAATGTTAGTGGTACTTTTGTCGGAAAGCAATATGCCCGATAATATGTTGGAGATTGTCAAGGTAACTCCTTCGGAGGGCGAGATAGAAGTATCCTATCGCGTCAATATTTTTGGGTTGGACCAAAAAACCAATACGCACAGCGTAGCCGCTACGGAAAAATCCAATAAAAATGTTGTGCTTAAACAAGTGCGGTGACGTTTTACAGAGTGAGGTACTATATGGAAAAGAAGATAGGTGTTTTTTTAGTGGCGGTTTTGTTGTGCGCTTTTGCCGGTTGTAAAAAAAGCGGTGCTGACGGGGAATCGCTAGACGATAAAATTAAAAAATCGCAAACGATTACCGCCAATGCCGAATCGGAAACCGGCGAAACGCTGGAAGAAAATTTGAAAAATTGGCGCGGTGAACCCCCAAAGAAGGAAGATTCTTATACGGAAGTCGTTCCGTCAACCGATTACGAGGTAATATCTGACAGGCCGTATTCCAAAGCATTACAAACCTTACAGGGTACGTTGCGCTCGCTCGGTCAACGGCTGAACCAATATTATGCGCTTTACCGCATTTATCCGGCCGGAGAGGGAGAGGCGGTATGGGATGCTATCAAAACAAAAAATCCCTCCAATGATGATGTTTCCTACGAAATGTACTGCTGGAACGAAGATGCTTGTACGCTGACGGCCACGCTCAAAAAAACGGGCAAAATCGTGTTTGAAGAAGATAAACAGAAAGATGGCTTTTGGCCACAGTTAATGTATTTTGTGGAAGGCGGCACACCCGCAAAAGAAGGGGTTGTGCGGATTTATCAATATCTGTCCAACGAAGATGACCTCAAAAATCCGATAGATTTGGATGATTTTACGCGGCACGAGTCCAACTGCGACGCGCTCGGTGGTGAAATGACCAAATTCGGCTGCGTGGTGAAGGAAAAATTAGGCTCCAAGGCCAAAAAGGATAAGTGTTCCGAACTTGGCGGCGTAATAAAAGAAGGCGAGTGTGTTTTGAAAGAAGAAATTTTCCGTTAATTTGATTTCCCCCCGTTCTGTCGACGGGGGATTTTATATACCTATGAAAAAACCGATTGTTCTTTGCGGCCCGACCGCTTCCGGAAAAACCGAACTCGCACTTGCGCTGGCCCGTCGGACGGACGGCATAGTGATATCGGCTGATTCGCGGCAAGTTTATACGCAATTGACTATCGGTACGGCTAAGCCGTTGGGCGCGTGGAAAAATCAAACATATTATGTGGAAGGTGTCCCATATTACCTAGTGGATTTTTTGAACGTTACGGACACTTTTAATGCCGGTGCTTTCTGTGCGCGCGTGCGCGAAATCGTACGTGAAAATCCTTCCAAACAACTGATTTTTGCCGGCGGAACGGGAATGTATTTACATGCGTATTTCGTGGGGATGGATGCGCTTCCTGCCGGTACGCCCTCCACTCGCGCCCGTCTTAACCAACTGCTTGCTGACGAAGGAAAAGAAGGACTACATCACGCGCTTTTGAAGTGTGACCCAGAGTCGGCCGCCGTTATCCCCGTCGGGAATATACAGCGCACTATGCGTGCGTTGGAACTTTTTTACTTAACGGGCACACCGGCCAGTGTGTTAAAAAGCGGTCGCTTTTTTCGCTTGCCCGACGAAGAAAACTCCCATTGGGTCTATTTGAATTGGGAAAAATCCGTTCTTCAGTTGCGCATTTCGGCACGCACGGAACAGATGTTTGACGGCATGTGCGAAGAAACGCGCACCCTACTTCAAAAAGGTTCCCCGAAGGAAATCCCCGCCTTAAAGAGTTTAGGTTATCCGCAAATGATTGCTTTTTTGGAAGGCACGCTTTCGCGCGAAGAAACGATTTCCCAAATCGTACTTAAAACACGTCAGTATGCCAAACGCCAACGCACGTGGTTCAATCGTTACACCAAGGCACAGCAAATTGTGCTCCAAAAGCCGGCCGATTTCGATACAGAAAAATTAGTTTCTTCCGTTTTATCTGCGTTTTAACAGCCATAAATTTTTTTATTTTTTAAGGTAAGATTTTAGATTTATTTTGTAATCTAACCGAAAAAATAAACCCCGCATGTGTCTTAAAAATACATTTTACCGACGTAAAATTAGCATTTCGTAAAAAATAGGGGGAACATAATAGCAATTTTTAATCTTTTGCGCTAGCCCAAAAGGTCCTATATTTTTTCTGGGCACAAAGTCCTTTTTTTCTGGGTACAAAGTCCTATTGTTTTTTTCAATAACCTATGTAATAATAATAGTATGAAGGACACCCCAAACAAAAGGAGAATTAGTATGAAAGCAGTAAAAAGTTCGTTGTTAGCAGTAATGTGTATGTGTTTAGCGATTTCCGTATTCGCCCAACAACAACCCAGAACGGCAAATGGTGCGCTCAATGCGGGAAAAGCGGATTACAACAAAATTTATGAACTCGGTAAAGACTTTCAAGTGGAGAAGATGTCTGAATATGTTCCCTACAATTATGAGTTTTTTACCAATTATGAATTATTTTCGGCTTATATAGATGGTGTAAATAGAGCGAAAGCCGAAAAGAACGATAAAGGCCCGTCCAACCAAATTAAACTCTTCGTATTCAACAAATTGGTAGCCCCCAAAAATGATGCTATGAGACAAACGAGATTAAGTTTGTTAAGTGCCCGTGCCAATTGGGAGCTTTTGTTACCGAGAGGTGAAATGGTAGTTACCCAGGAAACGAAAAACAATGCGGAACAATTTGCGGAAGTGTGCGAAAAAGCGTATAAAGACAATTCCGTAGCTGAAAATCAGTTGAAGAATTTTGTTAGCAACGCTCAGTATTATGGCCTGATTGCTTTGGATGAAAATTTGTGGACGAAGATTGGCAGATGCTGGGCCAACGGATATAAAGCCTGTAATTATGAAATCAGATTACGCTAATGATGTTCTAAATACGTAATCGAAAAGATATGAAAAGCCCCGCTGCCGCGGGGCTTTTTGATGTATAACGGAAATTTTAGTTATTTGGGTAAACGCGCAGAGAGAGAAAAACAGCGCTTTTCCTCTCTCTGTCTTTTTCCCGCGAAACAATTTTCGTTGTTAGCAGTATTTTACACATAAAAACCCCCGCAAAAAGCGGGGGTTTTATATCGGCGAAGGAAAGTTTTTATTTCCCTTCAAACAAAGTATCGTCTTTTTGTATTTTATTACAAATGCGGTGGCATTTACACGTTGCCACGCATACTTCGGGCAGTTTTAACAAAATGCGTGTGTCGCAATCGTTAAAATCATCCGCCATATCGCTGATGAGTTTAGCATGCTTTTCTGCCATGTGTAAAAATTCAATACCAATTGTATAGACGTTCTCGCGTTGTTTTACCCACGCAAGGCGCGCTTCCACTTCCATTTTATCCGTGCCGGGCAACTGTAAACTGATAGAAAACTTGTCCGCCAGCGGCGCACCCAGAAAACTAATCATGCGCATACCCGAGGCCGACAAGTCCGCCAAAATCGCCACGAGTGAAGTTTCTTTTCCGTCCGCCGTTTTGTAATGAAGGTTGACCGGCTCAATTAAATTGCTAATCACCGACATACGCGGATGACGTCTTTTCTCTTGAAATTTCTTTCCCATATTATTCCCTCGCCAATAGTAATGTTGCTTTACAATCTTTTATTTCGGTTTTTACGATACTTCCCACTGGGTGTTTTCCGGTGGTCTGTACCCACAAGTTGCCCGACGTCCGCCCTTTGGAAACTTCTTCCATCAGCACTTCCTGTACGGTGCCTACCTGTGCGCGGTAAATCTCTTCCGAGAGTCCCTTTACTTTATTTAACAAAATATCAAGCCGTTGTTCCAGCAAATTTTGTGAGAGTAGTTTTAGTTGCGCGGCCGGGGTCCCCTGCCGGGGGGAATATTTAAAGCAGTAGGCCGCCATAAAACCGGCTTCGTCCACGAGGGAAAGCGTATCCTGAAAATCCGCTTCCGTTTCCGTCGGGAATCCGACAATAATATCGGTGGAAACGGTAAACCCGCATGCTTTAAGGGCGCGCACTTTTTCCAAAAATAATTCCCGCGTGTAACCGCGTTTCATTTCCTTTAATACTTTATCGGAACCGCTTTGTACCGGCAAGTGAACGTGCCGCGCGATTTTCGAGTTTCTTTTGGCGACGTCCAAAAATTCCTGTGTAAAATAAATCGGATGCGGACTTGTAAAGCGCACGCGCTCAATTCCTTCTACTTGGCTGACGCGATCCAGCAGTTGCGCAAAAGAGGTTTCCCCGCTGCGGTAGGCGTTGACCGTTTGCCCGAGGAGCGTTACTTCGCGCGTACCATTTGCGGCTTTTTGGGCGACTTCGTCCAAGATGGTTTCTGGCGCAAGGCACTTCACGCTGCCTCGCACGCTGGGTACGATACAATAGGTACACGAAAAATCACAGCCACGCATGATGGTAACGTACTCCAAGAGGGCGCTTTGTTTGCCGTCAGCTACGGTTTGCGCGGGTGAAAAGAGCCCGCTTTTGTCCAACGTTTGCGGAAACTGTTCAATCGCTTTCGCGCCGGAAACAATGTTCAAATACGGAAATTTCTTTTTCAGTTGATTGCCCAAACGCTCGGCGGCGCACCCCGCAAAGATAATTACACGGCGTGGATTTTTACGTTTCCATTTGGAAAGACGCCCCAAGAACGAAACGGCCTTATGCTCGGCGTGTTCGCGCACAGTGCACGTGTTGATGAGCACCGCGTCGGCCTCGTCAAGATTTTCGGTGATTTCCGCCCCGCGTGCGGCAAGGTGCGTAAACATTTCGGCGGAGTCGGCCTCGTTCATTTGGCAGCCGTAGGTTTGGATAAAGAGTTTCATACCGTATATTATACCAATTAACGGCTTTTACAGTTATGGCGTAAGCCCGCACATGCGGCAAACAACGTTTGCCTTTGTTTGCGGGTTCCTGCGAAACAATTTTCCAAAACCTGCCAATTTGCGCGTCCCTTGCCCTTAACGTAATTACCACTACGCCTATACGGGCAACTAGCCCGCGCAACTTGGAACGGTTTTGGAAAATTATCTTATCTTCTACCATACCGCGAAGCAAGGGACGGCTAGAATTAACGGCTTTTACAGTTGTTTAGGTAAACGCGCAGAGAGAGGAAAACACCGCTTTTTCCTCTCTCTGTCTTGTTTCCGTGAAACATTTTTCCGACGTAAAAAATAATTGTTGTCAAAAAATTGGGAAATATAATAGCAATTTTTAATCTTTTGCGCCAGACCCAAAGGTCCTATATTTTTTCTGGGCACAAAGTCCTTTTTTTCTGGGTACAAAGTCCTATTGTTTTTTTCAATAACCTATGTAATAATAAGAGTATGAAGGACACCCCAAACAAAAAGGAGAATTAGTATGAAAGCAGTAAAAAGTTCGTTGTTAGCAGTAATGTGTATGTGTTTAGCGATTTCCGTATTCGCCCAACAGCCCAAAACGGAAGTTGGTGCATTCCATGCGGGAGAAGCGGATTACAACAGAATTTATGAGCTCGGTAAAGAATTTAAAGAGGACAAGATGGCTGAATATGTTCCCTATAATTATGAATTCTTTACCAGTCACGCCTTATTAACGAATTATATAAAAGGCGTCAATAAAGCAAAGGCCGCAAAGAACGATAAAGGCCCGGCCAACAAAATTAAACTCTTCGTATTCAACAAATTGGTATCCACCCAAAGTGATGCTATGAGACAAACGAGATTAAGTTTGTTAAGCATACCGGCAAACTGGGAAGTTTTATTGCCCAAAGGTGAAGTTGTGGTTACTCAAGAGACAAAAAACAATACGCAAAAATTTGCGGAAGTATGCGAAAACGCGTATAAAGATAATTCCGTGGCTGAAAATCAGTTGAAGAATTTTGTTAGCAACGCTCAATCTTATGGTTTGATTGAGTACAACGAAGAAAGTTTATTGTCGAAGATTGGCAGATGCTGGGAGAACGGATTGAAGGCCTGTGGCGGTCAAATCAGATTGCGCTAATAGTTCACGCGATAAAAACGCGTAACCGAAAAGATATGAAAAGAGCCCCGCTGCCGCGGGGCTTTTTTCGTTATACTCATCTCTGAAAAAATGTTTGATTATTGCCCGACAATCGTCGGCTCTAATATATCTTCCAACTCTTTCGTCCGCACCTTTTCCCCTAGCGAGAGCGTATTTTCAATGAAGGCAAAGGTCGTTTTCCGGCTGAAACCGTTAAATATGAAAAATTCGCTATTGTTTTGAAATGCCGGATAATCCCTTCTTACGTCTTCCGGCAAATCGTTCACGCGTTTGGCGGTGGCAATTCCGAGGAGCGCATCTTTGGAAAGATATACCCCGCCGCCCGAATTTCCTTCATCCACGCCGAATCCGGCCGACCCCCATAAGGAGTGGTTTTGCCCAAAATAGAGCACTTGTTCCGGCTCGGACAACAACGTCATTTCGCCGTTATCCCACAGTGGTACGGTTAAATTGGTACTTATCTCCCGCTCGTTCTCTCCTTGATACACATAAAGTGTCGGTATTTTGGGGCTTGTGGCCCCTTTCCATTGAATTTTTAACGCTTTATCTGTGTCTAATGCCTGTTGGAAGTCGTCCCGCGAAATAATACTCCCGTGCGCATCTTCATAAGTAATGTTTTTCCGGTAGCGCAAAAGGGCTATATCCCAAAACGTATGGGTTTGAACGCCTTTATTCGTTATTTCGCGGTAACCTTCCGGAATAATGATATCGGAAGAAGCAAACGAAGCGTAAGCGGAGACGTTGTCCCCTTGTGCCAACAAAATGCGTGTCTTACAGGCGGTATCCTGACACATTACCAAACAGTGGGCCGCCGTCAGAAACCAATTTTTATGAATCCGGACGGCCTGACAGGTGTGGGCTTTTTCCCCGTACGTTACGATTAACTGCTTTTGGAAAGTATAATCGTTATACGGTTTGGCGGACACAAAGGGAGCACAAAAGACAACTAAAAGGAGTATTATTTTTTTCATATCTCAAGTATATATAAAAAAGGAATAAAAAACCACTTTTTTTTCAAAACTCCGCTACGGGTGCGCTAAATTTACTATAATACAAGTATGATAATAAATGTAATAGTGCTCATTTTGATTAGTTATTTACTCGGCTCTGTGCCGACCGGTTATTTGATTGCCAAGCGCGTTATGAATATTGACATCCGCGAACACGGTTCGGGCAATCCGGGGGCGGCGAACGTGTATCGTACCGTCGGTAAATGGGCGGGGCTTTGTACCTTTTTTGTGGACGCAATAAAGGGCTTTGTGCCGGTTTGTTTGGCGCGTCATTTCTGTCCGGAACAATATTGGGTGGCGATTGCGTGCGGCGTTGTCGCCATTTTGGGCCACATGTGGACGATTTATTTAAAATTCCGCGGCGGTAAAGGCGTTGCAACGTCGGCGGGTGTATTTGCCGCACTCCTTCCGATTCCCACCGCATTGGCGTTCGGTTCCTTTGTGTTGTGTGTGTGGAAGTGGGGGCGGATTTCTATCGGCTCTATCTGCGCCAGCATTGTACTGCCGCTGACGAGTTACTTTATCGGCAAACAGCCGATTTCGGTCAATTTAATGGTAACGGTTATCGGGGCGCTCGTTATTTACAAACACGTGCCGAATATCAAACGGCTTTTAGAGCAAAAAGAACTTAAATTTGAAGACGGCTCCAAAAAGAGAAAAGAACATGAAACCAAATAAAATCACCGTTTTCGGTGCAGGTATCTGGGGGAGTGTTATCGCCCAGCATTTAGCGCGTAAGGGATACAATGTTTCGTTATGGGAATATAACGAGCAGTTGCTTAACGTGCTTAAAACGATCGGGCGCCACCCCAATATCCCCAATTTTAAATTACATGATAATATCCGTTTAACCGGTAGTGTTGCCGAAGCCGTGGAAAATACGGAAATGATCGTGTTTGTGATTTCTTCAAAGGCCATCCGCACCTTTTGCCGCGAACAACTTAAGCCCTTGTTAAACGGGCGCGCGGTGCCGGTGGTCAATGCCTCCAAAGGGATAGAAGAAAAAACATTTAAAACGATTTGCGAAATTATAGAAGAAGAATTACCGCAGTTAAAGGATAAAACGCTCGCGTTTTCCGGCCCGAGTTTCGCGCTGGAAGTAGCGCAGAACGTGCCGACTAAGATCATGCTCGCAGGCAGCGACAGCGCTCTTGTAGCCGAAGTAGCCGAAGTGCTCAACGGGGACCCGATTATCGTTGTACCCGCCAGCGACCGGCGCGGCGTGGAGTACGGAGGCGGTATTAAAAATGTGCTCGCCATCGGGTGCGGCGTGATTGACGGTATCGGCGACGGTGCCAATGCCAAAGCGGCCCTCATCACACAGGCCTTGGAAGAAATGAACGATATTATCGTCAGCCAAGGGGGGGAGAAAAACACAGTCTATAGTTTAGCAGGGTTCGGGGATGCGATTTTGACGGGTATGTCCGCCATTTCGCGTAACCGCCGTTTAGGCGAAAAGTTGGGCGCAGGGCTTAGTTTGGAAGAGGCAAAAAAAGCCGTCGGTACGATTGCCGAAGGGGTCAATTCCGTTCAAAGCGTTTACGATATTGCGCGCAAAAACAATTTAACCACTCCCATTATTGATGCGGTTTGGCAAATCGTTTGCCAAGGCGAAAAGCCGCACGCACTTTTACAGGCAATGGGTTTTATACACAGAGGTAACAAATGAATAAAGATGATGTCATCCGCCATTTAACGCGCCGGATGTTAGACAAAAAACAAGCAAAGACGGCTGTGGATACTGTTTTCCAAATCATTAAGCACGGCTTAAAACGGGACGGAAAAGTAGTTATCAGCAACTTCGGGACGTTCACCCTCAAATTGGCGCGTCCAGTACAGCGGCACAATCCGAAAACAGGGGAAAAAGTACAAGTGCCCGCGAAACAAAAGGTGCGTTTTAAAGCGTCTGAAAATATCCTTAAAAAATAAGTTTTATTTGTAATAGGGACGAAAAACCCCGCTTAAAGCGGGGTTTTTCAGCTTCCGAATTTTTAGGACGATCATAAAAAACCCCGCATAAAGCGGGGCTTTTTATGTAAGCAAAACAACCTGTTTATTGGAATTGTTTGACAATTTCTTCAATCGCTTTCACTAACGGTTGTTTTAAATGTATTTTAATGGCGCGGCGGCCTTTGTCACGCAATGCCTGAAAATCTCCGAGAGCTTGCGCGTTACACAACTGTCCGAACGTATAGGGTTGCCCCGGGATTTTGATGTCGTTATCCGGGTCGGCGGAGAAAATCAAAAATACTCCGTTATTACCATCCCCTTTGTGAAGCTGTCCCGTGGAGTGTAAATAGCGCGGACCATAGCCGAACAGAACGGCGCGTTTCGTTTTGGTCCGAATATTATCACGTAGTGCGGTGAAGGCCTTGTCAATTTCTTCCGAGGCATACACATAAGGCAGTACGGCGATGTAGTCGTTGCTTTCCAAGAGGGAATATAAATCCTGTGCTAACGTTTTGAGTTTGATTTCACTTGTTTCGCAGTTGGCGGATAATACCGGAGCGGTAACTTCGGTCGGGATTTCCCCGTTGGAAAGTTGTTTCAAAATGTCCTTCGTCATGGTCTTGGCGAGTTGTACATTGGGCTGGTCAAACGGGTCAATCGCCAAAATGGCACCGGCGGCGGCAGTTGCAATCTCCCACAATAAGAATAGGGCGCCTAATTGATACAAGTCGCTTATCACGATTGTCATGACGGGATAACCGCGGTCGGTCAAATTGCGCGTCAGTTCCGTGATTTCTTCGTCGTCTTTCGTACCGGTTGATAAGTGGACGAAAAAGCGGTCGTCGCGGTAGTCAAAGAGTTCTTTGCTCTTTAAAGATTCACCCGCTACCGGCACAATACCTTTTCCTTCTTTTCCGGTGGATTCGGCTACCAACTGTTCTGCCCATAGGCCGAAGGTCTCAATGCTTTTCGGCGTCAACAAAGTAAGTTTGTCACGGTTTTGGTTGACCACACAGGCGCCCATATACGCCCCAAGCTGTACGGCAGCATTATTTTTAAGTGCCGCATCCGGACCGAACGTTTCGGCTTCTTTTCTGGCAACGGTCAGTATTTTCTTCACGTCCACGCCCATTACAGCGGCGGGTACAATGCCAAAGTAGGACAGCGCAGAGAAACGGCCGCCGATATCGGATGGATTGATAAATACTTTGCGAAAGCGTTTTTTTGCGGCAAGTTCCGCCAGAGAGGTCCCTTGATCGGTAATTGCCACAAAATTTCTACCCGCATTTTTGATACCGGCTTTTACGACTTCATCATAAAAATAAGCAAATTGGGAAGAAGGTTCCACTGTTCCGCCGGACTTACTCGCAAAGATAAAGAGCGTTTCCGCCGGATTGATACGTGCGCGGGCGGCACTGATCCAATCGGGGTTGGTAGTATCCAAAACAATCAGTTCCGGGTATCCGTTCTGTTTACCGAAAATCGTACGGAACACTTCTGGCGCTAAAGACGAACCTCCCATCCCCATCACGACACAATGTTTGAACTCATTTTTGATGTCTTGCGAGAAGGCGATTACCTCGTCGATTCGTTCCAACATCCAATTATAAATCTTCTGCCATCCCAAAAATTTAACGATAAACGCTTTGTGTTCTTCGTCTTTTTTCCAAAGAGTCGGGTCTTTTTCCCAAAATTTGGTGTTAAAATCCAACCCCTCTAATTTGATTTCACCTTCGCGGATAATACCGTCCGCCATAGGATTTGCCTTTGTTTTCATAATAATTCCTTCTCAAGTTATTTAAAATTCGCGTTTTCAACCGCTTTTATTTTATTGAGCCGTCCTTCGTGGTGGGAACCCACCAAAAATGAACTGCCCAAAAATCGTTGTACCAATTCTCCGGCTACTGCCGTTCCGATAATGCGTGCCCCTAAACAAAGAATATTCAGGTTGTCATGCTCAACGGATTGTTGTGCGCTGTATGCGTCGTGGCAGACGCAGGCACGTATGCCTTTTACTTTATTGGCCGCTATACACATTCCAACGCCCGAACCGCAAATCAAAATACCGCGGTCGGCCTTTCCCTGCGCAACCAAAAGGGCTACTTTATTGGCAAAATCCGGATAATCGGCACGTTCGCACGAATAGGTGCCGCAATCTTCTGCTTCGTGTCCCGCTTGGCGTACGGCTTCCAGAACGGTGCTTTTTAACGGAAACCCTGCGTGATCACATCCGACTGCTATTTTCATATTAGTATGCCCTGTCCACTAAATCGCAAATACAATGTCCGAGGAAAATATGGCACTCTTGAATATGCGGGGTATCGTTACTTTTTACAACAATCGGCAAATCGCACATTCCTTTAATAATACCGCCGTCTTTCCCTAGTAAACCGACTGTGTAACATCCTTTGCGGTGAGCAAGCCCCAATGCTAAATAAATGTTTTTACTGTTTCCTGAAGTGGAAATGCCGATAACCACATCCCCTTCACGGGCAAATCCGTCTATCTGGCGGGAGAAAATTACGTCATACGAATAATCATTTCCGATAGCGGTGGTCGTGGAGGAGTTGGTATTAAGCGCCATAGCCGGCAGGGAGGGACGTTCTTTTTTGAACCGTCCGACAAACTCCGCCGCAATATGTTGCGCGTCAGAGGCGCTGCCGCCGTTTCCCATGAGAATCAACTTGTTGCCGCGTTTGAACGCTTCTACGATTTTGGAGGCCAGCGTTTCTACTTGCGGTGCTAAATTGTCTTTCACATCTAATAAAGTTCCGATCAGTTCATCGGCTTGTTCTTGTACAAACATATCATTCCCCTTAGATTTTTTCTAAAGCGGAGGATTCTACCCATCCGCTGATACCCTGTGATTTTACGACCACTTCGTACCACTTGTCTTTTTTATCTTCCACCGTTACCAAGTACCCTTGTGCGATGTTGGCGCTGGCGGGGAAATTCTTCCCCGGCCCGCTGCGTAGTTCCGCCACCGGCGCGGCCACAACGGCCAACGTTTGTAATTCCAAATTACGCCGTGCGAGGAACCAACCGCCCACTACGCATAAAACAAGCCCCAGCAGGATAACGGCTTTGAACCCTTTGCGCTTTAAAATCCAATACGCGCAGAAAAGTCCCCACAACCAAAACAACACATATGTCAGTCCTTTTAATTCATCATAAGATAAATAAAAGAACATTTTGTGCAGTACGGGCGGGATGTCCTCACTGTAAAGACGTTCCCCACCGACCGCAAGCGCCATAGACAAATTATGGCGGATATCTTCATCCCGCGGGTTTAACTTAAACGCGCGATAATAGTTGGCTGCGGCAAGCCCCGCGGAACCCATTTTAAAATAGCAGTTACCTATATTGTAGTAAACAAAGGGGTCGTTTGGGTAATTTTTTAATTCGTTTTCGTATGCCAAAAGTGCTTCCGCGAACCGTCCCGATCGGTATAAATCGTCGGCAGACGATACTTGCTGTGCGGATAAAGGCAGTACGAAGAAAAGCACGGCTGACAGAAGGATTAAAAAGCGTTTCATTTGTGTTTTTCCTCCAGCATTTTAATAAAATTAAGTGCTTCCTGTGCCTGTTGCGTTACGCCGCTTGCGTTATTTCCCGTTGTGGGGGCGAAGCGTGCGGCTTCCCATGTTTGCCATAAGCGCGCAAATTTTTCCGTTTCTGTTGGTGTACATCCGCTTTCTTCCAAGCGGCGCACGATTTCTTTAAGTGGCAGACTGCCGGTAGTAATTTTTAATTTTTGTGCGAAATAGGCGGAAACCGTATCAGAAATATCTTCATAAGATTTTGCTTTTTGTAACGCATTTCTTGCCTGAGAGAAGGCCTGCTTTTTGGCCCACGATTTTTTACCGACGGAGCCGACAAACACACACACTCCCAAAAGCACCAGCACTACCCAATTGATAAACCCGAGTGCGCCGAATTTGGCAAGCAAGGACGGCTTTGGCGCAGGTAACGGCTTTACATAGTTAATATCTTGGTTAATGGCGCGGACACCCGATGGGGTTGTACCCAATGCCCCGAAATCTACCTGACGGTTGGATTTCGTTGCCGGAGTAACCGTCAGCGTAAGGGAGGGGGAATAAAGTGTTTTATAGGTATTATCCACCGGGTCAAAATAGGACCATGGTACTGATGGTAACGTATAAGTACCGGAGGCCGACGGAACGAGCACCGTTTTAAACGTTCTGAAACTGCGCGAGGTTGTACCGGGGACCTGACCGGAAGTGGACGAGGCCGGATAATCTTTAAATCCGGCAGGGGCGGGTAAGGGTAAATCTCCCGCGGTTTTTAAATTGCCTACGCCTTGGGCGGTAACGGTCCACGTGACGGCTTCGCCTGCTTCCACACGAACGGGGTCGGCTTTAGCGGTCAATGTAAACTTACTGCCTACTGCGCCGTAGAAAGAGTCCGGCTTATTGGCGGTGGGCAGGGCGCGCACATCCAGCTTAATCGGTGCGGATTGTATGGAGTGCTGTTGTTGTTCCTCAAACCCGCCGAGACCGCCGAAAAATTGGTCAAACACCGCAAACGCGGACGGTGCATCCGAAACGGTGGTGAAATTTACCGAGGCGGACGAGATAAGGGCCTCTCCAGGCGCGGCCGGAACGAGGGCGTAGCGCATTTCTCGGTAGCGGAATAACTTCCCGCCGATTTTTTGTGTGCCTTCCACCTGATCTTTTTCTTCTATAAAAAAGTTAGAAACGGACGGTTTGACATACGAACCGCTTGAAAAATTAGACATATAGTAAAAACGCACCGCTAATGAAATGGGCTGATTGACGTATGGGTGGTAATTGCTGACCGCCGCTACCATAAAGAAGGCCTCGCGGGATCCCTTTTTATAGGCCTGATTGGCAAGATCTCTTTCCAATGGCGGCAGGGCGGGATCGGCCCGTTCCGATTGCGAAGGAAAAGAGGAATCGTAATTGGTCTGTACCGGGTTTGCCGTTGCGGAAGCGGAGGTATCGGCTTGCGGCGTGGCCGTTCCGCTACGGTACACATGAACCTCTATCGGCTGTGTTTTATATGTCTTTCCTTGTGCGGTAACGGTAATTGCGCCGATAGTCGCGTTGCCGACCACGCGCGGGAGCATAGAATAATGAAATACGAACGTATAGTTTCCGTTTATATTGGTTTCGCCGGAACTGCGCGCATATACATTAAAAGCAGGTAAACTGGGCAACTGGGGGGTATTTACCTTTTTCGCCCCCGTTATTTCTACGGTAAGCACCAATTCGTCGTCCATCGTGAGGTTTGTTTTATCTACTCGGGCAACAACGGATACTTGGCTCCAGAGCGAGGCGGAAACCGATACCAATAAAACGAGTAAAAGGAGCAGTTTTTTCTTCATTACCAATCTTTCTCCACGGTTTTTGCTTGCGGCGGTTGTGCCGGGCGCGGGCGTGCCTTATATTCGTTGTCACGTGCCATTTGCATAACGCGCTGGGCGTCATCCTGCTTTAATTGGTCCGGCTGGGAGGGTTGTTGGTTCCCGTCTTGGTTTTGGTCCTGTGGGGATTTCCCTTTGTCTTGCGGCTGCGATTTGTTATCCTGATTTTTGGAATCTTTATCTTGGTTCTCTTTGTTTTGGTCGTTTTGATTCTGCTGGTTTTGCTGTTGATTGAGAACCAACTGTAAATTGTGGATGGCGTCCTTGTCGTCGGGCGTTAAAGAAAGTGTTTTGCGGTATGCGGCGGCGGCTTTTTTTAAATCGCCCGCGCGGTAATAAGTATTGCCCAGGTTAAAATACACATCTGCGGTCCGCGGGTTTTTATTGTCTTGCGCGGCCATTTCAAAAAACTGTTCGGCGGCTGTATAATCTTTCAGCTGGTAGGCACTTGCGCCCGCACCGAAAGCAGCTTCTTCGTTGTCTTGTTCTTTTTGGAGTAACGTCTTATATTCGCCGAGTGCCTGTCCGTACTTTTTTTGCTTATAAAACTTCCCCGCTTTGCGCAACGAGGCGTTACTGCTTGCGAAAGACGGCGAAAGCAGTAAAAAAAGTAAACAAAAAGACAGAATAATACGCATATATCTATTGTACCTTTTTTGACGTAACTTTTGTTTTCCGGCCAAGTGGCCACAGTAAATATCCCGTAAAACACAAAATGGCGAGTCCTAACGGCAAGGCGTAACGGTTTTTGTAAACGGCATGTTTGGACGCTTTGGTCAACGATTTATCCAACCCGCGCAAACTTGCTTCCACCTGGCGGGCTACTTTCGCGGGCGACGTATAAGCAATATACGCCCCGCCGGTATCTTTGGCGAGTTCTACCAACGTTTTTTCATCTAATTTGGATAAAACGGTTTTGCCCGTACGGTCTTTTTTATAGTCCAGCACGTTTCCGTCATTATCTATCCGGTCCGGTATGAGGGCTCCTTCCGGTGTTCCGATACCGATGGCAATAATGCGGATGTTGTTTTCTTGGGCAATTTTGCGGGCGGTTACCAACTGCTCGGCCGCGTGGTCCTCTCCGTCCGTCAGCAAAATAAGGGCTTTTTGCCCCGGATATTTGGCTAGCATTTGCGCTGCCGTTTGGACAGGTGCCGCAATAGAAGTACCGACAGCGGGCAACATATCCGTGCGCAAAATGGAAACGAAATAATCTAGCGCGTCTATATCGGTGGTAATGGGACATTGGATAAATGCCTCTGATGTAAACGCTACAATCCCGATACGTTCGTCGCGCAAGTGGTTGATGAGCATTTGGAGCATCTGTTTGGCATTTTCCAAGCGGTTGGGTTTCAAATCCTGTGCGCGCATGGAGGCGGAAACGTCCACCGCAATTACCGTTTGTGCGAAAAGGGCCTCTTGCTGGACAATCTCCCGGCCCCATTGAGGTCCGGCCAGCGCGATAAACAAAAACACAATGCCGCTCAAAAAGAGTCCGTTGCGCCACAAGGGAACGACGCGCAAATCTTCCGTTAATTTACCGTAGGCCGTCTTGCCGAACAGCACGCGGATAAGGGACTGTTTGCGTAGGTTTCCAAGCCATATCACCAAAAGGGCGGCGGCTAAAAGAACCGGCAAATAAAGAAAATAACGGGGGTTCGCAAATAAATTCATATCACGGTACCTTTATAAAAATCAGTTTTTCCAAAATAAACGCCATTAAAAACCCTCCCAACGCCATCCACAACAATGGGGCATAAACATCCTTTTTATTGACGGAGGAGGAAGGCGCAAAGGCGGTCGTTTCCAGCTGGTTAATCGTATCGTAAATCTGGTTGAGTTCTTTCTCGTTTTTAGCGCGGTAGAACTGACCGCCCGTTCGTTTGGCGATTTCCATCAGTAATCCTTCGTTTATTTCATCGTCTGCGGAGGAAGCCCCGCTTTTCGGCGGACGCGCGGTGGCTACGGTATAGACGCGGATATTGTACGCGGCGGCGGCTTTGGCGGCGAGCAACGGGTCAATGGCGCCGGCGTTGGAGTCTCCGTCCGTCAGCAAGATGATTACCTTGCTTTTGGCCTTACTGTCTTTTAAGTGGTTGGCCGCTACACCGAGCGCATCACCGATAGCGGTATAGTCCGGGTCTATCATGCCGAGGTACATACTGTTGATGTACTCTTGTAAGGCGTCATGGTCCAGCGTCAGCGGCACCTGTAACATGGCATGTTTGGAAAATGCGACAAGCCCGATACGGTCCGTCAGCCGTTTATCCACAAAACGATGGGCGGTGGCCTGTGCGGCCGCAAAACGGTTCGGGTAGAAATCCTGTTTCTGCATAGAGCCGGAAACGTCCATCAGCAAGATAATGTCAATCCCTTCGGTGGGGGGTAAAATTGTCCGGTCCACGCGCATGGGGCGCGCGAGCGCAATTACCAAAAGACAAAGCGACAAAATGTACAAGAAATTCGGCAGTAACAGTGAAAACAGCACGCGCAACGAGAAGTTTTCCGTTTTTAAGTGCGTCAGCGGATAATTGATGCGCCGGACAAACTGTTCTTTAAATACCGCATGCGCCACCCACACCGCGAACGGGAAGAACAGCAGAAAGAACATGTACGGGCGTTCAAATTCCATCCCGTCACCCACTAGCAGAAAGAAAATTTTGCCTACCGCCGCGCACAATGTCAGCATCAAAAACGCAAGCAGCAAAAACGCGTGCGTTTTGGGATTATTTTTAAAGAAAGGAGTTCCGATAACAGCGGCGGCTAACAAAAGTACGCTGATGGCTAAAAACAGGTTCATTTGGTTGCCTCCTTATTTTCGGCGGGCGGTGGAGGGACTGTTTGTTTAATCATGTCCTGTAAGAGTATAACGTCCGCGTTGCGCTCGCGTTCGCTCGGCACGACTTTGGCAAATTTTACCAAATCACCGGATGCTAAAAATTTTCGCATTTGCGGGACGAGTACGGAAAGTCCGTTTGTTTTTTTGGCACGTTTTAACAGTTCGGCCGACGTGTCTGCCGACGCATCTATTTGAAAGCGGCGCCAAATATATTCCCGCCAAATGTCGGAAAGTGAAATATAAAAAAGTTTGTATTGTTTTTTCTCCCACAGGCCGCTGTCAATCAGCGCATTGATTTGCGCAAGCGCAATTACGTGGCAGGGGCGCGTGTCCGCGGGAACCGTCAGGCGGGGACCTTGTTCTTCCTTTTTTTTACGGGTAAAGAAGTAAATAGCGGCTACTATTGCGGCGGCGGCCAGTAAGATCAGCAAAATGGCAAGTAAACTAATCGGGGTGCGCGGGTCGCGGATTTCGCGCAAGGCATCATCTTTGAACAACTTGACGGGCTCCACCGTTAACGGAACAGGTACTTCTCTTTCCAAGACGGATTGGTTATCTTTCATCAAATTAAGTACCACGGTGAAGGTGGAAATATTAAGCGCGTAGGGACGGACAGAGAGCGAAAGATTCCCGCCGGAATCGTTGGGTGTCAGTCGGATGTCCGTAATTTCAAAATCGGGGGAAGATTCTTCTTTATTCACCGCTACCGTATAGGCCTGTGGATAGACGGCAGTAAGACTCATATCAAACGGTTCGGCAAATTTTACTTGGCGGGGGGAACGCAGCGCGGTAACGCGCAACTCCTGCGCGCCGAGCGGCAAGAGAAGCAAACACACACCCAAAAGTAAATAAAATTTCTTCATATTATTTCCGTACCTTCTTGGCCCGCGATTTGAAGAACGCAATTACCGGATCGGCCGCCGGTAGCGCGGTATCAATTAAAATTGGTTCTATTTTATAGGGATTAAATAATTTTTTAAAATTTTCCTGCCGCTGGGCTTGTAACTTTTCCAGCCGTTCGTTTAGTTCTCCCGATGAAAGACTGATCACATCTTCTTCGCCGGTTTCGGGGTCGGTAATGTCCAGGCAGACGGGTAGTTTGGGAAGGGAAACTTCCAGTTTATCCTGTAAAATAACGGGGATTAAATCAAATTTTTTAGCTGCTAGTTTGAACGGTTTTTCAAATTGTTCAAAAGGGGCCAAAAAGTCAGAAATTAAAATCAAAATGCCACTATGTTTGAGCACTTTTAAAAGGGTTTCCAAGCAAAGCCCGATATCCGTTTTTTTGTCCTGAGGTGTAAAGGCAATCAGTTCGCGGATGAGGCGCAAAATATGTTTTTTGCCTTTTTTGGGAGGAACGTAGAGTTCCACTTTATCGGAAAACAGTAACAACCCCACCTTATCGCTGTTTTGTAAGGCGGAAAACGCAAACAGCGCGGCGAGTTCGGCAGCTACTTCCTGTTTAAGTTTATCGGTGGAACCGAATTGCCCCGAGGCGGACACGTCGCACGCGATCATCAGCGTCAGTTCGCGTTCTTCGTTGTATTTTTTGATATACGGGCTACCCTCACGGGCGGTTACGTTCCAGTCAATGGCGCGCACATCATCCCCCGGCGTATATTCACGCACCTCGGCAAATTCAATTCCCTGCCCTTTGAAGGTACTTAAATATTCGCCGGCAAAAGTTTCCGAGACCAACTTATTGGTTTGGATTTCAATTTGTCGGACTTTTTTAAGGATTTCTGCGCTGTCCACCGTAAGCCCCCTACGGTACGTCCACCGCGTCAAAAATTTGTTTGACGATTTGGTCGGAAGAAATATTTTCTGCTTCCGCTTCGTAAGAAAGCAGTACGCGGTGGCGCAATACGTCCGTGCCGATTGTTTTAATATCTTCCGGCGTTACGTAGCCGCGTCCGTTCAAAAATGCGTATGCTTTGGCGGCCTGCGTTAAGAAAATCGTCGCGCGCGGGCTTGCCCCGTAAGAGATGAACGAAGCGATTTTTTCAAGCCCCGCCTCTTTGGGATAGCGCGTGGCAAATACTAAATTGACGATATAATTTTTGATTTTTTCGTCCACATAAATTCCGTCGGTTACTTGGCGCGCTTTTAAAATCATTTCAGGGGTAACTTGCGTGCTGACCTCAATTTTCTGGTGTGCGCTCATCCGTTCCAAAATCAATTTTTCTTCTTCTTTGGTGGGATAGGTAACAAGTACTTTGAGCATAAAGCGGTCCACCTGTGCTTCTGGCAGCGGGTACGTCCCTTCCTGTTCCACGGGGTTTTGCGTAGCCATTACCATGAACGGTTTGGGGAGTGCGTATGTTTTTTCGCCGATGGTTACTTGCCGTTCCTGCATGGCTTCCAACAGAGCGCTTTGTACTTTGGCGGGGGAACGGTTGATTTCGTCCGCGAGTACGAAGTTGGCAAACACGGGGCCGGGTTTGGCATAGAAACTGCCGTCTTTAGGGTTGAAAATCTGCGTACCGGTAATATCGGCGGGGAGCAAATCCGGCGTGAACTGAATACGCTGAAACGTGCCGTGGATGGCTTGTGCCATTGTTTTGACGGCGAGTGTTTTGGCAAGGCCGGGCACGCCTTCAATCAAAATATGTCCGTCGGCCAAGAGGGCAACGAGCATTTTTTCCAATAAATCTTCCTGCCCGACAATTACTTTGGAAATTTCCCTTTTTAAATCCTGTAAAAACAACGACTCCTGTTGTACTTGTTGGTTAATTGAACTAATATCCATAAACGCTCCTCCCGAAAAAATCTTATACTTCTATTATAAAAAAATTTATCTCTCTGCGGAAAGGTGTTTTTTGGGTTATTTTTCGTTGAATTTGTTAAAAGTTTCCTTAATAGTGTACTTTTGGAGGGCTTTTTTGACGGACCGATATTCCCATATAGGGCGGGCAAAGTAATACACTAAAACGGCTATGCCCCCTACGGCGCAGAATAGAAAAATTTTCATCCATACGTTAGAAATAACAAGGAGCAGCCACAGCAGTTGAGCGCAGAGAAACAGGGCTATCCCGCACGAATAAAGCCGCAGATAATATTCCCTTTTTGTGAGTAACAGGTAAGGAAACCCTTTGAGTTTATTTTCAATTTGTTCTTCCACGAAGTCGCGGTATTGGATGAGTCGTCGGTCCTCTTTGGAGAGATCGTTCATCAGCTCAAGATCAAATTCGTAGAAAAACTCCTTAAAAAGCGGTTTGTACGTGAGCAGGGGGAAAATGTCCTTCAGCGTTGCCTTATGCTCTATGGTTAGTTGTACCGGTGTTTCTGCCCCTTCCGGCGTGGCCGTAATATAAAAGGTAAGCTGGGTGACTTTGGGCCAAGAACCGTTCTTTCCGTTTGTAACCGTTTCCATGCGGATAACCATTTTGAAGGACGTTTCTTTGTACGAAAGCACTACCGGTTTTTCTCGTAAGAGCGTAAAGCGTTCCGCCTGAAAATCAATTCCCTGTACAAGCGCGGGGTCGGCGGGGTTTTTACGTTTTTTGAGTGCGTCAATCAGCTGACTGAACGCCAGCGGTACGAGTATTACTACGAATAGCACCATCCCGACGCCTTCTACCGGTTCTTTTTTTATCAGTTCGGTAAAAAATTTGATAACCGTCGGGATAAAGGTAGTAAGGTTCCCGCCGCAGAGCATACAAATGACAACGAAGATTGCCAAAAACAATGCCAAAAAACCGGCGGAGTGAATAAGTTGTGAGGAATTTTGCGCTTGTTCCGGATTATTTATTTTGAGATACACTTTTATTTCCTCTTAAACCGTTTTAATACTTTTCTGGCTTTAAAATATTGGTATAACGGTTTGAATAAATAGTGAAGAGAAGTGCCGAAGATAATCGCGAGAAAAAATACGACGACCCATAACCCCGGCGTTCTACGGGCGGCTGTCACTATCGGAAGAGCATAACCGGTTCCCACAAACAGTAAAAACAAACAAGAGATTATCAACATGACTACTCCGCCCGTATCAAGCAGTAGGTGCGCGCCGTACGTTAAATGGGTTTGGATTTGTTTTTCCACAAAATCGCGGTACTCAAGCAAATCCGAACCGGAGCCGTTTACGTCAAAGCGGTACGAAAAATAGCGGAAAAGCGGTTTGTAATCCAGTACGGGGAAAATTCCATCTACGTTTGCCAGATGTTCCAACCGAAATGTCAGTGCGTTGGGGCGGTTGCCTATGGCAGAGGTTATATTAAACGACAGTTGATAAACAGCGGGCCTGTAATTGTTTTTACCGTGATGTACGAGTCTAATGTGAACGACCATCTCTAAGTCCGTATCCGCATAAGCAAGCGCAATCGGTTCTTCGGACAGTAAAATTAAGTGGCTTTCCTGAAAATCAAGTGCCTTTATAAAATTACGGTCGCGCCACCTATCGCGTTTGTGAAAGTAATTCCAAATGCTCCACACAAACCACACGGGAACCCCGAGCAGAATAATCGTTAAGATCAAACCGCCGACGATATCTCCCCTAAATGCCTCCCCGATGAAGGCCAATACCTTTGCCGTTCCCAAGCGGATATTTCCACCGTAGCAATATAGGAAAAGCCCTGCAAACAATACATATCCCGACATAAGCACAGACGAGATAAGCAAATTATTTTTAGCCATTTGGCGGGTCGGATCTTTTATTTTGAGATACATAGGTTTATTATAGATAATTTTACGGTTTCTGGATATGTTTTCCGCATATCTTTGTTGAGGAAATTTTCGGTGGTCGATGGGCGGAAATTATTTTGTCGGCTTTTGAAAATTGCCATAAATCCTTAATGATGTCCCCTATAAAATAGAGAAACACACCGGCAAGCGGAAGGGCAACGATCGGTAGCGAGTAGATAATTGTCAGCAGCAACCCGCCGAAAAACAGACCGAACAACAAAAGGGCAATTTTTTCGGCGCGAAGATCTCTTCTAAACGGCAAATGTACTCCATAGGCAATTTGATTTTGGATTTGTTCGCGGATAAAGTGCTTTTGTTTGTGTAACTCGTTCATGTCAGCTGCCGTGTTATCAAAATCAAATTTATAGGTAAAATTGTGGAAAAACGGCTGAAAATCCGCCAAGCGGAAAATATCTTCCATTTTTGCGGCATGCTCTATCCGAAAAGTTCGTCCTTTTTTCCCTTCGTTGCCGGCGGTGCGGAAGAGTAATGTCAGTTGGTGGGTTAATTTTTTTTGGCCTCGGCCCAAATAGATGACGCGGATGCGGATAATCATTTCAAAATCCGTTTCCGCGTACGTTAAAATCGTGGGCTCATCGGCAACGAGCACAAAACGGTCGGGTTGAAAATCAATTCCTTTGACAAAAGCGCGGTGGTGCCAACCTTTCCGTTTGTGCCAATACCATCCCATACTCCACAGAAAAAACAACGGTGGAACGAAAAACAAACAGAGTCCGAAGATCCCGTACGAGAACCCTTCCTCAAACAATTCCGTTATTTTAGTGGCTACATGGATCGTTATTTTGGAAAAATCGCCGTTGTAGTGTATTACAGTACACGCATACACCGCCACTGTCAGCAAGGCAGACAGTAATAGGTACTGTTTGGCTTTTCGGTGGGTTGGATTTTTAACTTTGAAGTACATTTAGTTTTGTTGTTTGGCTTGTTTCAGAACCTTGCTGGCCTTGAAATATTTTAAAATACGTTGGATGCCGGACACCCACATCCGCTTGCCGAACGCAAATAAAAGCAGCGGAATCGGCAGTAAAAAGAGGTAAGAGCCCGCCGTAGATACAAGTTTTAAACACATCCACAGACACGCGATCAGTACCGCAAGTCCGGCAATCAAAATCCCGAAGGAAAACCACATGGTTTGCCGCGTACAGGGGTAATGTACGCCGTAGCGTTTTTGATTTTGAATTTGTTCTTTTACAAAATCGCGGTATTTACCGATGTAGCGGAAAGGATGACGCGCAGTGTAGCGCGAGAGCGTTGCCACATGAATGCGGTAAGTAAATTTGCGGAAACGCTGTATGTAAGGCAGTGTTTCAAACAATTCTTCTATCGGGCCGTTGTGCGTTGTACAAAGGAAGTGTCTTTCGCCGAAGGCGGACGTAGCGAAATCAAACGCCAGCATAGAAATTCCCGGCTCGTACCACCTGTCAAAAATATTATTACACGGTACAAAATCCACATAAATGTCCAACTGTAAGGACGTATCGGGATACGTTAAAACGGTCGGTGTTTTGGAGATAAGCACCAAGTGATTTTCTTGAAAATCAATCCCGCGTACGACAGATGATTGTTTTAACTCCTGCCGTTTTTTGATGTACTTCCATACTCCGCGGATAATCAGTGCCAAAATCGTCAGTAGTACGGTTATCAGCAAAATGCCCAACAAAATCCCCGTTCCGAAGATAAAACTGAAAATGCCGTTCAGCCATGCTTTTATTTTGTCACTCGGGATACCCAAACATACCCACGCAAGCAAGGTAAATCCTGCCGCAAAAACACAGGCCGTTATCAGTTCAGCCAAAGTTCCTTCTTTTTTCGGATCTCTTATTTTGAAATACATAACCTTATTATAGATAATTTTTTGACGGTTAGAGCAAAATTCGTTCGCGTGCTGATGAAAAGCCCCCTCACATAATGGTATAATTTAGGTAAGACGGACGTATCCGTTGCGTCGCCAAAAACACAGAGGAAAAATGAAAAACCGCTTTCAAGAAGACATCCAAGCCGTTTATCACAACGATCCGGCTGCCAAAAACGCGTGGGAAATCGTATTTTGCTACGGCGGTGTTCAGGCATTGTGGATGTATCGGCTGGCGCATTATTTGTACGAGCGGAAAATTCCTTTTTTGCCGCGGTTTATTTCTCATCTTACGCGCATGGCGACCGGCGTAGAAATCCACCCCGCCGCGCAAATCGGCCGGCGCGTGTTTATTGACCACGGGCAAGGTGTTGTCATTGGCGAAACGTCTGTTATCGGTGACGACGTAGTCATCTATCAGCAAGTGACGTTGGGCGGTACGGGCAAGACAAGCGGAAAACGCCACCCGACTATCGGCAATCATGTTATTTTAGGTGCGGGCGCAAAAGTGCTCGGCAATATTACTATCGGCGAAGAAGTGCGTATCGGCGCGGGGTCCGTGGTCGTAACGGACGTGCCGCCGCGTTGTACGGTCGTCGGAGTGCCCGGACGTGTGGTGCGCCAGCAGACCGTTACGCCGGAAGGGGAATTACAGCACAACATCATCCCCGACCCCGTCAAAACGGAATTGGAACGCCTGTCCAAAGAAGTGGCATACCTCAAAAATCTTCACAGTTAATTTTTACAATGTTAGCCGTTCACCGTCTTTTAGCAAGCGGACAGGTGCGGAAAACAGTTGTTGATACCGTTCCGGCACGTCCGTATGAACGGGAATAAGTAACTTCGGACGGACCTTGTTTACAAGCGTTTGGAGTGCGCGCACGTCCCCGTGGCCGGACGTATGTAATTGGGCGATCGTAATTCCGTATTGCCGGGCGTCTTGTTGTAAAAGGGAATCTTTCTTTAAATATCCTTCCCAAGCACTGTGAATAAAATATAAGCGGTTTGTGCGGGCAAGCAGTTGGCGGCGCACGTACGTATTATCCTTGATAAGGAATTTGTCCGGCGCACGCAAAATAGTGGGCAAATCAATCTTTTTGACGGCGTATCTTTTGAGTTTATCTGCCAGCGCGCGTGTCAAACGGTTCGGTGCAAAGTACACGCGGATATTGCGCCAATTATACTGTACCACCGACGGAGAAACCGTTTTTAATTGTTCCAATGTGTAACACGTATAAGGGTCTATCACGAGCGTTTTTTGAAGTGCCCGCGCCGTTTTGTAAACGGATATAAAGCGGTCCAAATTCTGGGCAGAAAAATAGACAACGGGCAGAACGTCTTTCGGTATGTTTTGTAAAAGGCGCAGAAATTGCGTTTGAAGGCCTTTTTCGGTTAACGGTGCGCGGGCAGAGGTGCGATTTAAGGTGGTTCCTTCCAATAAAAGAACGTCCGGCCGGACGGACGTGCGCATAAAGCGGCGCGTCAGATAACTACATGTGCCGTGTAATCGCAAATCCCCCGTGTAAACTATTTTTTTGATACCGTCCGTTACTTCGTACGCGAGGGACTGTGCCGCGCTGTGGTCCACCGCCCGCGCCGTTACGCGGATATTTCCAACCGCTACGGTTTGACCGTTTGTAATCGGAATAAAGCGGATATGTCCGACGGACGGTGCGCCCAATAAAACGGATACGTTTTGTAAAAGGGCAATCGTGGCGGGACTTGCGTAAACGGGGATTTTTTCGTTGATTTCGCAAAGCAGGCCTGTATGGTCCAAATGGGCATGTGTTAAAAATACCGCGCTGACGGAGGGGGTTTCTTCTTTATATAACCCGCTTACGGACACGCGGTAGGCGGCGGGGGAATTTTTTGTATCAAACGACGAAAGCGGTAACCCGATATCTAGTAACAGGCGCATTTTTTCGTGTATAATTTCCAGCGCGTTGCCGCCGATTTCGTGACTGCCGCGGTGGATGATCAGCGATAGACTCATAAATCAATTTTTTGGAAATCTTTTTTTAATTTTTCGTAGCCGGATAAAATGATACGCATGGTTCTTTCGTCTTTTTCCGGCAGTTCAAGCGTTTGAAAGGTAACGGTTTTTTGTGTTATTTCCCGTACGGCTTTTTGTAAACGCGAAAGGAATATTTTGCGGTCATTTTCTTTGGGCTGCCCTTTTTTTAAGAACCAATTTTTTGGCGCGGTAACAATGAGCGTAAGCCCACTTTGTTTGAGGGTGTATCTGTTGCCTTTTTCGTCGGTAATCGGTTGGTCGTTATGCCACGCGTTTAAAAGTATGAAGTAATAAAACGTAATTTCGTACGCGGCGTAAAAAACATCATTGGTAGTACCCGTTTTTAACTCATACAGTGTGGTAATCGTGCGGTTTCTGCCCACTTTTATCATATCTATATTGTTCGTACCGCGCAGAGAAAACTGGTTGTAGATATTGGGATGGCTGGCGGTTAAAAGCCGTTCCCACAAATGTTCTAATTTGGCTCCTTCTTCGCCGCTTGCCAAAGTGTCTAAACTAAGCGTTTTTCGTACGGTAAATGTTTTGCTTTTTTCGTTGGTTTCCAACGGAAACGAACGGCTTTTTCCCAAAAGTGTTTCTACGAATTTGTTTATTTTGTTTGTGTCACTTAACTCTTTTCCCTCGGCCCATTTTGTAAATCCGTTATCACTCATCAGTAATCTCCTTTTTTACATTGAAGGCAGGTTATGCCGTTTTTGCGCCACATATCCACTACTTTTTGGCGGTCATCTACCGTCAGCAAAATTTCTTTTCCTTGTGCTTTTAAGGTGTTTAAAATATCTTGTTTAATTTCCTCGTCGGCGCGGTTGTCGTTGTCTTTGCGCATAAGGAGTGTGTCAAACGGAATTTCGTGCCACGCGAGCCAACTTTCCGTTACTTTTCGGTATTTTTCGCTGCGTCCCGATACGATAATCAGTTCAAACTTTTTCGTTTCGTAGAGAGTGCGGTAAAGCGTAACGACGGGCGTATTGGGCAAATCTTCGTCCATGTGGTCAAAAAACGCTTTCCAATCCGGTTTTTCGCAGTGAATCCACTTTTCCCGTCCGTTCAGTTCCGACAGCGTTCCGTCAATATCAAAAATAATCGTTTTCATATATAAATATACGAAATGGCTTTTTCCAAAATGATTCTGTCCGTCCTATTTTTCTTTTTCCAAAAATTTTTTGAGGTCATCCGCAAGGGCTTTTTTGAGCGCCAGCGGTTTTTTCACCGTTACGTGCGGCAACCACCGTTTGATAACGGGGAGTACCTGCATAAAGTGCGCCGTTCGGCACGAAATTATCAAACTGCCGTCTTTTTCCGTACGTTCAATTTTTTGGAACGGAAAAAATTCCACTTCCTTAAAATAGCGGGCGACTTCGCCGTCCACATGAAGCGTGATATTGATTTTCTGTTCGTCGTCAAACCACACGTTGGGTGCTTTTTGAAGTACGCTTTCTATATCTTCGTACTCAAATTTATCTTTTTCGCGCAGGACCGCTTTTTGGATTTGCCCGAGGGAGAATTTCATAAAGCGGTTTTTACTGTTCAGCGTAATTAAATACCAAAACCCGTCAAAGAGCGCAATTTTCAGGGGGCGCACTTTGTACGACCACGCTAATTTACCTTGGGAGGAAAGGTAATACACGTCCAAACAGCACTTTTGTAAAATGGCCTGTTCCAAAATATCCAAAATGCTGTGGTCCAGCGTGTGCCACATGCGTGGCATTTTGACAAAATACGCCTGTGCGCGTGATTGCGGATTAACGGCGTTTTGCTTGAGGTGTAGAAAACTTGCCTTCCACGTACTGCCCAGTGACGATGCCAACTGTTCCATCAGCCCCAAGAGGGCTTGGTCTTTTACGGAGAGCGGCATTTTTTTCAATGAATAAGTTTCCACGAAGCGGTAACGGCCGTTATCGTCTTGGGTAATCGGAAATTGGGCATCTTCCAAATCTTCCAAGTAACGGTAAATCGTGCGCACGTCCACGCCAATCTGTTTAGCGGTCTGCGCGGGGAGAATAGAACCCTTGTCCAACTGTCCCAGCAAATAAAGCATGCGGGAAAATTTTGTAAACATGTCTTTTGTAATCATAGTTTTATCATAGCAAAAATAGTGTGACAACACGCTGTCAATTTGTTTGTTATACTGTAAAAAAGGAGCGTATTATGAACGAAAAGATTACACAAGCGTTGGACTATATCGGCCAGGACCAATGGCTCAAAGCGAAAGATATCCTTCAGGATTTGATTGCGCAGGAACCGGAAACGGAAATTTTTTACGAGTTGTACGGTTATTGTTTGCGGCGGTTGGAAACGGAAGATTTCGGCGAGTATGTGCCCCGTTCGCAAAAAGAGGAGGACCCTCATCTTGCCAAAATCCGCCAAAAAGCCGAGGCCCTTTCCAAGGCGGGCAATTACCGCTCAGCCGAGGTAGTGTGGCAGATGTTGGCACATTGTATGGAAAAGAAACTTACGGAAAATCCGCCGGCGCGGACGGGGTTTTTCTCCAAAGATATGTTGGCACTTGCCCAAACCTATCGCGCACAGGCCATGTGCGGTTATTTGCGAGGGGATTTGTCCGCCGCCAAGGAAAATTTTTCCCACAGTAAAGAAATAGAACTTCACACCTACCGCGATTTGCCCGTTTCATGTGCGAAGATTTACGCGGAAATGCGGGATTTTGCCCAAGCGGATAACATTTTATTGACCGCATTGGAAGAATCGAACGAAGGCGTTTTATCCTACGAAGTACACCGTGCGCGTGCGGAAATTTTTGAAAAAAGCGGTCCGGCGGATTTAGCGAAAAGCGAGTATGAGGTGGCCTTGTCGGATTTGGAAGAACAAGTGGCAAAAGAGCCGCTGGATATGCGGTTTTATCCTGCGATGGCAGACGTGCTGGACAAACTCGGTCGTACCGAAGAAGCTCTCAAGGCCAACGCCAAAGCGGTTGCGTTGTGGAGTACTTACCCCAAGACGTATTTTCAGCGGGCGAAGCTGTTGGCGGCGCGAAAGGACGAAAAGGGCGCGCTTAAGCAAGTGGCACTCGGAAAACTTTGCGAAGTATATTATCCTGGAGAGTATTTTTTAGATGAGGGGGAAGTGTACGAACGGTTGGGCCGCTGGAGCAAGGCGGAAGCGTGCTATTTGGCGGTGTCCTCCGCGGATGCGCGGTATGAAGCGCTAAAACGTCTTTACACGCGGCGTAACACGCCAAAGAAGTTAGAGAAATACGTCAGCCGGATGAAGAACAAAAAGACGCCGTTTTGGGATCGGGTAAGCGAAATCCAATTGGCAGAAGAACTATACAATTAACGGCATTTTCAATAAAAAACCGCCTCTTTCAAAGAGGCGGTTTTCACGTTTTCAGTTTTTCAATTTTTTAGAACGGCGACATACTGCTTATTTTGTTCGCCACGTCCTGATATGACATACGGTCCTTAAAATAACACTTGCACCGACCGTACTCAATACCCGCATTGGCAAGCACTTGGCTGTATTTGTAGTAGTTGCTCTTTTCGCAGCAGGCGAAACAGTCCCCTGTGTTTTCGTCTTTGTGTTCGCACGGGTCGTATTCTCTTTCGGCATCCAAAACACGCTGTTGTGTTTTCCAATGACACTCGCACGTGTCTCCGCGCACGCGCCCCCAGCTCATTTCGTGGCGATCCGGATCAAAGCCGGACGGCGGTTGCGCTTCGCAACATTTCAAGCAAGCGGAATCGGACGACAACTTTGCGTCGTTGGAGCAAACATCAATATTGGTGTTGTTGTTTTTGAAGTGGCATTTACAACGTCCGTCCTTCAAAAACCCGTAGTCAAAGGTATAACCGGATTGCGGGGGAACCGGCGTATTGACGGCACAGCAGGCCGTACAGGCGGCTTGCGACGTGTTTACCTTGCTTTCGTCGCACGTATTTTGGACAAATTCCTCATCCATCCACGTAGCGATTTTCGGGTCCGTGTATTTGCCCATCAGGAGTGCTTGGTCGTGTTCTTCCTCGCCCGGTAAATCATCCCGTGTACACTCGCAATAACGTAGTTTGCGATCTCTGGGAAATTTGACATAGCCGCCCGTGTTGCGGTGTTTTTTGGGGTCAAATCCGGCGTTCCAGCGGTTGTTCGGGCGTGCGTAACAACAGGCCGCACACGCACCGTCCGACTTTGTGGATGCCTTTTGCGAACAAATATCCAAATTTTTATCCATCAGGAAACATTGGCATTGCCCGCGTTTGTTAAGCGCGCCGTAGTGTACTGTGTTGACGGCGGGATCATACCCTTTTATATCGTTCGGATGCGCATGGCAGTACGCATTACAAGAGTGGTCATTTAGGTTGCGCTTATCGTAGTCCGAAAACTCTTTGCCGGCGGTTTTACAATGGCACTCGTTGTCGCGCGAATCAATATATCCGCCTACTACTTGCTGTGTTTTCGGGTTGAAATTGGTAAGGGTCTCTGCCGTTTTCGGGTGCGTACAACACAGCGAACATCCCGAGCGGGAAACATTTTTCACGTTATTGGCGCAGAGCCGTCTTTGTTCGGTCCACAACTGGTCCTCGCTCTTTTGGCGTTCGGCTTGCTTTTTATCTTCTTCCGCTTTTGCTGCGGCTTTGGCCTTGGCGATACGTTCCTTTCTGGCGACATACTCATTTATATCGTCCTGCTCTTTTTGATAGGCCTGTTGGGTCTTTTTCTGCATTTGTGTCGTATATAAGTACGGCTTTTGCTTCGTGTGGGTGTACGGCGTGGACGTAAACGAATTGCGCGGCGTCGCACCGCCTACGCTGTTGAGCAGCGAATTGTTGACGGCATTGTTGGTCCACTTTTTGTTCGCGTTGGCCGATCTGGACGCATTCAAAGAATCCGTCTTTGATAAACCGTTTTTGTTGAAGCGTTTTTTGGACGTTTTGCGCTTATTTTCCGAACCCTGCGCGTATTGATTCCATTGTTGGCGTTGCTCATCTTGTATTTTTCGTAAGACGCTGTCCACAAATGCTTCTTCTTCTGGCGTCATTACATAATTTTCTTCGCGCACGAGGCGTATTAAATTGCGTGCGTTGGCGCGGTCCACTTGCTCTTGGGTAACGGGTTCTTGATGTATTACCTTATAATCTTTCAGGTGGACGTGCCTTTTCCTGGCATAAGAACCATTGTCCTCCTCTTCCGGCTCCTGCTCTTTCAAACTGTCAGCCGTTACCAACTGGGTAGTATCAAAAGAGCGTTGTTTGACGGAAAGTTTGGCTTTGGGAACGGGGGGGAGTCCGTTGGAATTCGCCGCAGGTACTGTAGCGGACTTGGCGGTTGTGCCCGTATTGTTCGTTGTCCGTTTGGTGGTTGCGGCTTGTTTTTGCGTAGCGGTAGATTTTTGCGTGGTAGCCGTCTGCGTTTGGGTTGTCGTCTTTTGTGTAGCGGCGGCCTTCTTTTGCGCGGTCTGTGTTTGTTGCGTTACCGTTGTGGTGGTTGCCGCCTGTTTCTGTGTCGCGGCGGATTTTTGTGTCGTTGCCGTGCTTTGCGTAGCAGTGTTTTGCTGCGTCGTTTGCGCGGTATTACCCGTCGGCACCGGGGGAACGTTAGAAGCTAACGGACGTTTGCGGCGCGGCGGTTGCTGGATGGTTGTATTTACCGTCTGCGTGGTTTGTTGTTGCGTCCGCGCTTGCGTTTGTTGTTGTGTTTTTTGTGTCGTTTGTTGCGTGGCGCTCTGTTGCTTTTTCAGGTTCACCGCGCCGGCGGAAATAGAACTTGTATCAAACCCCTGTGAGGCAAGGGCGCGCGCCTCTGTGGCGCTATCCGTCTGCGTGGCGGCTTTCTGGGCGTTTACCAAATTGCTATTGCTTGTATTTTGGGCAAAAGAAACGGTCGCGCAGAGTAAACATAAGCAAGATAAATAAACGGTTTTCTTCATATTAGTACCCTCTCTCCTCGGTTTCGTATTTGGTTAATTCTTCGGGATTTTTGTACAAGTTTCCATCCGTTGCATAAAAACTTGCGAGAAACTTGTTCTTAACGTGCGTAACGACGTCGCGGTCCAAGATGTAGATTTCATCCTTTAACACATATTCAGCATTGTCATCCAGCAATCTGCGGTACGTGAGTTCTTCGCGGCCCTCGGACGGCGTATTATAATACGTCGGCGCGCCTAACTGTTTGGTCAGTTCGGCTTTGGAAAGTCCGATTCGAAAGGCCATGGCATCATGTTTGCGTACTTCTTCCCAACGTAAATTGTAGCCGTAGTCGAAGCTGGATTTGCTGAAATAGGAGAATCCGGCGGAATCGGGGAACAGAGATTCCAGTTCAATGTAATCGTCGTCGGACACTTTACAGCCAAAATCGCGGAAGAAGTCCGCATACGTCCAATAATACGGCTCGTTGGGCGTCAGTTCCTGCATCTGTGTCAACGCGACGATACACGGGTCTAACTGATCCGCAATTTGTGGGATTAAATCGGGCTGGCCTTTTTTAAGGAAGGTAAGCGGCGTGAGAAATTGTAAATAGCCGATTCCGTCCGGTTGTTCGTGCTCAAATCTGAGCCGCAACACGAGCGTGGCATCGTCCTTATTATTATCCGCTAAAAACAGTTGGATGATTTTGGCGTTTTCCTCTTTCTTACAAACGGGCGTTAACTTTTTCGGAAAGTTATCCCTACAATCGCCCGAATCGCAGTAAATTTCGTTCACGCCGGGCGCACAGACGGCAGAGGCCATATAAAAAAGGTGTTTGCGCAAACGGAGTTGCTTGTCGTTGTCCACGAGTTTCGGAAGCAGTTTTTTGACAGTTTTGTAATCGCTCTTGGCGACGGCTTCCGCCAGCTGATAGGAAAGCGGCAACGCGGGCTTTTTGGCCCAAACCGCACCGGCGAGTAAAAGAAACGAAAGTAAAAATGCTAGTTTTTTCATAAAACCCCCTTTATGATTTTTTTTATTCTAACTTATTTTTTGGAGGTTGTCCATCTGTAAAATTTCCGTGAATTTTTCTAAAAAAAGATATACTGAAGAAGTCGGGACTGTGAAAAGACTCCTTATCCTTGCGCATTGTGCGCAATAATGTTACAATATCACCAATTATGAAAATTGTAATGATTACTGATGCTTATTTTCCGCGCGTGAACGGCGTGGGGGTCTCCGTTAAATGTTTCGGGGAAGCCCTCGCAAAAGCCGGTCACGAAGTGTTGGTCGTCTGCCCTTCCTACGGCGTGAAGGACCCCGCCACCCAGCGCACCGACACCGTGTTTTTGGAAACGACCGACGTAAAGGGTTTTTCCCTTTTGCGCGTGCCGTCTTTCAGTATCATTTTTTCAAAAGAAGACCATTGTATTCATTTTACCAAGTGGCCCGCCGTGCGGGAAGCGTTGGACAAATTCCGGCCGGACGTTATCCATAACAATACGGAATTTTCCCTCGGTATTTTGGGGATGCGCTATGCCGTACGCAACAAAATTGCCATGGTTTATACCAGCCACACCATGTGGGAACAATACATTGAAAATTATGTCCGCATTATTCCGTCCTCGTGGGCGCGCAGTTTGGGAAGGGCGTTTGTTTGCTATTTTGCCAAACGCGCACAGGTGGTTATCTCGCCGACGGACCGCATGTGTAAACTCGTTAAATCGTACGGGATTGACCGCCCTGTGGAAGTGTTGCCCACGGGCATTGACGACAGCGTTTGCCAAGTGGACGAAACCAAATTGGAACAGTTCAAGCGCGACATTTATAAAGAATTTCCCGCCTTGGAAAATAAAAAGATTTTGCTTTACGTCGGGCGCGTAGTCAAAGAGAAAAATTTAGATATGTTGCTGGACGTTTTTAGCAAAGTAAAGGAAAAAATAGCGGACAGTGCATTGTTCTTCGTCGGAGGCGGGCCGGGGTTGGACCCCTTAAAAGAAAGCGCCAAAGAGTCGCCGCATGCGTCGTCTATCTGCTTTGCCGGCTACCGCGACCGGAGTATCCTTTCGTACTTCTACCGCATGGCGGACGTGTTTGTCTTCCCGAGCCGTACCGAAACGCAAGGGCTTGTAACGATAGAAGCCATGCGTGCCGCTCTTCCCGTTGTTGCGATCGGCGAAATGGGTACGTTGGACGTGATGCAAGGCGATAACGGCGGATTTATGGTCAAAAACGATACGGACGAATTTACCGCCCGCGTGTTGGATTTACTGACGGATAAAGAACTCCACGCACAAAAAAGCCGCGAAGCGCGGGAGTGGAGCGCGAAGTGGTCTATGGACTATTTAACGCCCAAACTTGTCGGCAACTATCAAAAAGCCATAGACGCGAGTAAGTCCGAAAAATAACTAATCACCGAACAGGTGAAGCTTTTCCAAAATATCAATTTTGAATATCAAATTCGCGAACGTTCCGATCAACGTGCCGACAAGTGCCAATATAAAGGCCAGTAGGGATAAACGATATAAAACTTCCACGCCCAGCACCGCAAATACGAGCGTTATACTGAATAATACCAGTAGCCCTGCCAAGATATATTCCCGCCTGAGAAAGATGCGTACGTCCTGCGGGTCTTTGGGGTTGATACCGATTTTAAACGGGCGGCTTTCGGCGTCGCGGTCGCTGGAGGACCAATTGTTTTTGATCGTCCGCGTTTCGCCTTGATACGTATATTCTATAACCGGTGTGTACATAGTGGTGCGAGTCTTGCGGCCGCGGTCGTCTTTGCCTTTGCTGACGTGGGTTTCAAACTTTACCACCTTTCCAGGCACAATGACCGCCGTTTTGAAAAATGTAATGCGCGAGTGTAATATCCATCCCCCGAATACACCGGGCAACAGTACTACAATTAACAACAATAAACGCCCTAAGAGGAGTAAAGGCCCTAAACTTTTCAGCCACCCAAACGAGTGTATATTCTGTGTTTCAAGGATGCGGACTTCTTGCGGGCGCAGGGGATTAACGGCTATGGCTACTTTTTGCCCGATTCTTCTCTCGTCGGGGGAGGATACAAGAACGGTACTTTTTTCTTCGTATGTTTTATCTCCAAACGAATAGACAATTACCGGCGCGTACATGTTTTTTAATTCGTGCGCGTCCTTCGGCTGGGCAGATTCGTAACGTACCAGCGTGCCGGAGATGACTTTCGTTTTGAGAAGTCCGGCCACATGTTGGCCGACCTTATAAACGCCAAATCCAATGAGTCCTAAAATGAGTAAGATACAAAGAAATTTCATAACAAAATTCTCCTTTTTCTGCGGGGAATATCCGGCGTACTTACATTGTAATACATTTTGGACGGCTTTTGTTTCGCTTGAAAAATCCGTCTGAAACAGTTATACTGTTTAGAGTGTTTTTATCACGCGAACAGAGGGGAGTTTTATGAAAAAGAGTAATTCTGTTATACAGTATATCGTGCTTGTTATAGCACTTGTCATCTGCGCCGGTATGTGGGGGCGTATATTTATGAGTAACCGTGCTTTCCGTAAGGATGCCGTTTGCGCGAGAATAAACGGAAAAGGGTGTAATCAGGAAATGTATAAAGCGGCAGAACTCGGATGTTTGGAAAAACTGCGCCAAATGGAACAAAACAATACGACCGATACCGTAACCCCCGAGTTAACAAAACTGCTTCAGGCAAGTATCGTCGGAGATGTGAAAACAGTCCGCAAAATGATTCGCGAGGGGATTGATATTCACGCCATAGATTCCGACCCCTTTACCCATGCGTGCGAACGGGGCCATTTGGAAATCGTTAAAGAATTTATCAAAGCGGGCGTGGACGTCAATGTGCAGCAGTCAAGTAATCCGTTATCGGCAGCGGCTGCGGGGAATCATATTGAAGTTGTCAAAGTGTTACTTGAGGCGGGCGCAAATCCTAATTTGCCGATGGTCGTTATCAACGACAAAAAAGAGTTGGAAACGATGGAAGAAAGCGCTTTGGAAGCGGCGGCTTGGAACGATAACCTGGAAATGGCCAAACTGTTGTTGGATGCCGGCGCAGATGTGAAGGCCGACCATAACGGGGCACTTTATTCGGCGGGGCTGTCAAGCAATTTGGAAATGATTAAACTATTTATCAATGCCGGGGCGGACGTAAACGATAGGCCCGAAAAAAGTCATTTTTCCCTTTGGGCAATGGCGTACGGGAAAAAAGAATCGGAAATCGTCAAAGTGTTGGAAGATGCCGGTTTCAAGCCGGATAAAGAGCAGAAAAACGCGGCATTGATAGTGGCCAGTGGTAAAGGAAATTTGGATATCGTCAAAGAATTGTTGGCGGACGGAAACAGCGCAAATTGGAGTACTGGTAAAAGCACACCGCTTATTGCGGCCAGTTCAAGCGGAAATGTAGAAATCGTAAACGAATTATTGAAAGCCGGTGCTGACGTGAACAAAACGACGGAAGGGTATAATCAAAGTGCGCTGATTGCGGCCAGTCTGAACGGACATCCGGAAGTAGTACAAATATTGTTGGATGCCGGTGCCAACCCCAACTTTCAGGAAAGCACTGCATCTTATACGGCCATAAATTATATTGCCCACCAGGAGAACGGCTCATTGGAAATCCTCAAGAAGTTACTTGAGGCGGGCGCAGACCCGAATATCCAAACGAAATACGGCGATACGGCTTTGGTATTAGCGCTTGATTGGGGACGAAAACCCCACCCGGACTTTGTGGCCCCGTTAGTGGAAAGCGGAGCCGCGGATGTGAATTTTGAAGCGAAAAACGGCAACACGGCGTTGAATTTGGCGGCTGCCCACGGAGAAACCACCGTTGTGAAATTTTTGTTAGATCACGGCGCAAAAGTAAATGCGCAAAACGCGACGAAACACGATACCGCCTTAATAATAGCCGCTGATGGGGGGCATTTGGAAGTCGTCAAAATGTTGTTGGAAGCGGGTGCGGACCCGTTCTTGACGAACGATACGGGCAAGACGGCACGGCAATATGCCGAGCGGGACGGATTTAAAAAAATTGCCAAAGTGCTCACCGACGCGGAAGCCGCGGCCGGAAGTAAAGATAAATAGGAATGGCCTATTTTAAAAATAGGTCCAAAAGTATGGGGCGTTTAGGTCCTTTGACCCTTTTTATTACGAAAAAAAAGCGCTACAATACAAAATATCAATATATGGAATTGAGATAGAAAAGGAGGAATTGGTAATGAAGAAATTAGTACTTTTAGCAGTTTTGGGTTTGGCTACGGTTAGTGCCTCTGCCCAAGGAACGAGCCGTCTTATGAATTACGAATCCAAAGAGTATAAAAAGGCGGCTGCGCAAGCAAAAGCCGTTGTGGAAGCGCAAAATAGAATTGAGCAAGGGATTAAGCACGAACAAAATTTAATTAGCACCGCGGATAGAACCAGCGCGGATGCCTTGGCCAATATCTATGCGGTTGCTTACAATAATATGACGTTGTTAATACAGGCCTACCCGAAACAAAGTAAGGCCTTGACCAAAATCAGAACCTTACATTGGGACTTATACAATGCCTGCTTGGAAGAAGTCCCCTTGGCCGCCAAGCCGATTTACAAGAAAGTCAGCACTCAAGTCGGCAACGGAAAAGGACTCTACTTTTTCCCGGAGGACATAAACGAAGAAGATGCCTTTGCTTTCTTTAAGAATCTTCACAAAATACAGCACAAATTGATGAAAGAAATCGGCAAAATCGGTGCGAAAAATAGCGAATTGTCCGCGAGCATAATGAGTGTAGTGAATCATCCGTATTGGGTAGATCCTATCGTTTCCGCAAAGGATATCAGCTACTTTTCTTTGGAGCCGATCGGCGGGGGTTCAAGCAAGTAATACAGATTATAGTTTCCGGTCAACACATCAGCGACCGGACTCCTGTCAAAATGAAAAACCGCTCCTTTCCCCGGGAGCGGTCTTTTTTGTCCGTTACCAAATCCGTCAGCGGCGTTACCTTTTCCAATAGAGCGTTTTGGGAATATTTTTTTCATCTATCAGGCGCAGTACTTCACACCGAAGATTAACCATTGTGTTCGTGTATGGCGTATAGGGAAATTCCACTACCTTCCCGTCTTTTAGGACAAATTGTAAGACGCCGGTTTCTTTATAGAGATGACGCTCCTTATAGGAGGCCACTTCGTCTAAACAAACGGTATATTCTTTGTTTTTACGTCCGCCGTAACCGCCTTGGCAAGTAATAAATAGTGTATCTCCTTCGTACAGAAGGGTAATTTTTTTGTACGCAAGAATATACCCTATCCCGCAGGAAATGCCAATAATAATGACGTACACCATAATTGCGACAATGGTAGGCGCTAACTTGCCTTTTGTCGTAAAAGGGATAAACACAAGCGGTATCAGTAAAGGGTACAATGTACGAAATTTGAATAAATTTAATGTAAATTCTTTTTTATAAACGGGTTTCATAAAATTATGTTATCAAAAAAACATTTAAATCACAAATGCCCGCGCAGCCGGGCCTCGCGGTTTTTGCCTTTTGCCGCCAAAAGACAAGCGGCTCAAACAAAAACATCGCTCCGGCCTTTCGAATCCCGACGCAACGCAAAGCAGTTTGCGTTGTTTCCATGCCAATTTTTCAAAATAAAAAACCGCCTTTCGGCGGTCTATTTTGAAAAATCGGGGCGGCGGGATTCGAACCCACGACCTCACGGTCCCGAACCGTGCGCGCTACCATCTGCGCTACGCCCCGTAAATTGTAACGCAATCTTGCGGTTAGTGTTTATTAATTTCCGCGTTTATTTGCGTTTTATAAATCATTTCAAATATCGGGAAGGCGGGAATCGAACCCGCGATCTCTCGCACCCCAAGCGAGCGCTCTACCTCTGAGCCACTCCCCGTTAAATCGGGCAGTCCCACGACTACCCTATTATTATACCATTATTTTAGTAAATCTTCCAACGAATCTTTGATTTCTTTGAGCAGTTTTACGTCCGTGCGGACTTTTGCGGTGCCACCGGTATTCGCGGGAAACTGATATTTATTTAACTGTTTCTTTGCGCCTTCCAACGTCAGTTTGTGTTTGTAAATCAGGTCTTTAATTTTTAAGAGCGTATAGACGTCGTTTTTCGTATAGCGGCGGTGTCCGCTTTCCAAACGGATCGGGCGGATCAAACCGAACTCTTTTTCCCAGTACCGTATGGAATAATTCGGCACGCCGGTAATGCGCTGAACATCACCGATTGAAAAATATTCCTTCTGCTCTATTTCTTCCAGTCCCATACGCTTATTATAGCAAAAACGTTACTTGATTTTCTCGCCGTAGTAGGCCTTCAAAAAGAGGTCCTTTATCTCTTTTACGAGTGGGTAACGCGGATTGCCGCCGGTACACTGGTCGTCAAAGGCCATCTCGGCAAGTTTATCCACATTTGCCAAAAACGTTTTTTCACTCACGCCATTTTTATCCAAGTACGCTTTGATAGATGTCGGAATTTCGCACGTCTTTTTAAGGTCTTCTATGAGCGCGGTTAACTTTTTCACTTTTGCGTCATCATTTTTTAATGTGTTGTGCGGAAACACAAAATCTATTATCTGCGCGTAGCGTTCTTTGGCGCACGGATATTTATATTGCGGATAAAGACCTTGCTTGGTCGGTTTATCCGTTGCGTTATACTTAATTACATACGGCAGTAAAAACGCATTGGCAAGTCCGTGTGGCACGTGATACATGGCGCCTAACTTGTGCGCCATGGAGTGGCACACACCCAAAAACGCATTGGCAAAGGCCATGCCGGCAATCGTGGCGGCAAAGTGCATTTGTTCACGGGCGGTAACGTCCTTCGCGCCCAACTTATAAGCATTGGGCAGATAACGGTGTACGAGGCGGACGGCTTCCAATGCCTGTCCGTCGGTAAACGGAGTCGCAAATAAAGAGGTGTAGGCCTCTATGGCGTGTGTGAGCGTATCCAAGCCGGAAAACGCCGTCAAACCTTTGGGCATATTCAGCACGAACTGCGGGTCAATAATCGCCATATCGGGCAGCAGCGCATAGTCGCCGATAGCATATTTGGTATCTGTTTTTTCGTCGGTGATAATGGTGAACGGCGTTACTTCGGAGCCGGTGCCGGACGTGGTGGGAATCGCCACCAGCGTGGCTTTTTTGCCGAGTTTTTCCGCGCTGTAAATACGTTTGCGTATATCCATAAAGCGCAGGGCCATGCCTTCAAAACTTGTTTCGGGATGTTCATATAAAAGCCATACCATTTTGGCTTCGTCCATCGGCGAGCCGCCACCCAACGCAATAATCAAATCCGGCTGCCATTTGTTGGCAACGGCGAGGGCTTCTTTCACATTGGAAATCGTCGGGTCCGGTAGGACACCCGTAAACAGGCGGTAACGCACGTCCATTTTTTCCAAAACGTCGGTAACGGCTTTGACGTGGCCGAGTTCATCCATGGTTTTATCCGTAATGATATAGGCGCGTTTTTTGCCTGTCAGTTCCGGCAATGCCTGTTGTAAGGCCCCGCGTTTGAAATAAATTTTCTGCGGTACTTTGTACCAATACATATTCTCTCGTCGTTCGGCTACCGATTTTACGTTCATAAGATGTTTCACTCCTATATTTTCACTGACAGCATTTTTTCCCCATGTTCCGCACCCGAGCGTTAAAGACGGGGGAAGGCGGAAGTTATATACGTCCCCGATGGCCCCCTGCGAGGAAGGCATATTGATGAGCGTTCGTCCGGTGGGCATATCGTTAAACACGGCGATATGTGCCTGATTAGCGGGGTTCGTAAACAGTACGGACGTATGGCCCGCACCGCCGTACCAAATCAGCCGTTTGGCAAGGTTGGCGCAATCGTCAAAATTTTTGCCCTTGTAAAAAGCAAGTACGGGGGATAATTTTTCGCGCGAAAACGGTTCGCTGTCGCCGACATCTTTTGTCGGCACAATTAAAATTTTTGTTCCTTTCGGCGCGTGGATACCCGCCATTTCGGCAATTTTTTCCGCGGACTGCCCCACGATATTTCCGTTTAATTGCCCGTTAATAACAAGTGTGTTGGCGAGTTTTTTGCGCTCGTTTCCTGTTACCAAATAGCATCCGCGTTTGATAAATTCTTTCTTCACTTTTTCGTAAATCGGCGCCTCTGCGATAACGGATTGTTCGCTTGCGCAAATCATCCCGTTGTCAAATGTTTTACTTAAAATAATAGAACTGACGGCGGTTTCCACATCTGCCGTTGCGTCAATGACGGCCGGCGTGTTGCCCGCGCCTACACCGATAGCGGGCGTGCCGGATGAATAAGCGGCTTTTACCATGCCCGTTCCGCCCGTTGCCAAAATCAAACTGATATCCGGGTGGCTCATGAGGGCGGCGGAAAGCGCCATGGACGGCGCGTCCAGCCAGCCGATAATATTTTTAGGGGCACCCGCTTTGACGGCGGCGTCCAATATAATTTGAGCGGTCGCGATGGTGGATTTTTTTGCGCGCGGGTGCGGCGAAAATACAATTCCGTTGCGTGTTTTTAACGCGAGAAGTGCCTTAAAAATAACGGTGGAAGTAGGGTTTGTCGTCGGGATAATACCGGCAATCACGCCCACCGGCTCGGCTACGCGGCGGTAGCCGAACGGTTCGTCGTAGGAAAGTGTGCCGCATGTTTGGGTGTCTTTGTAATAATGGTAAATGTACTCGGCGGCGAAGTGGTTTTTAATCACTTTATCTTCCCAAATGCCCATTGCGGTTTCTTCGGCGGCGAGTTGGGCAAGCGGGATACGGTTTTGGGCGGCGGCAAGCGCGGCGGCGCGGAAAATCGCGTCCACCTCTTGTTGTGTGTACGCGGCAAAAAGTTGTTGCGCTTTTTTTACGTTGCCGACGGTTTTATTCAGTGTCTTTTGTTCTTTTGCGGACAAACCCGCTATAAATTTTTGAACGGCCATAAAAACTCCTTGGTAAAAGGGGATTTCGTATATTGTATCTTTTGCCGTCAGAAAAAGTCAAAATATATTCCGTAAAAAATAGACTGTTTTGTTTTTTTACTTGATTTTGTGTCAATTTTTCTATAAAATTATAATAATCCGTATCAGGGGAATATATTATGAAAAAAATACATTGTTTAACTCTTGTAAGTGCTGTTTTACTTACTCCGTTTGTGGTGCATGCGGAGAAGGTGGTAGCCGCCATCAACTATAATCCGGCCCGTATGGGTGTGTTTGATTATTTGCGTGTGAAAGACGAAGCGAATATAAAATCGCTGAGTAATATAGAGCGATTGGATTTGAACGGGAAATTTCAACTTTTCAACGGAAAAAATTCAATGGTGCTCATTGACAATTTGAAAGGGTCAGCTACCGTTTCGGGAAGTGGCGCCACGTTTTCCGGACGTGCCGATAGAGATAATACATATACTGCCTCCGCCGGCGACTATTCGTTAGGGACTAATCCGCTGAATTTGAAATTGTCCGGCGGGACCCTAGAGGTAGATCCTGCCGTAATGGGGTCCGGCAAAGCCGATTCTTTCATTAAAACATTGACGGGCGATTCCAGTTACATGAAATATGTGCGCATAAATGCCAAAAACATGTATGCAACGGGACTGGTAAAAGTGGCCGGTTCTTTCAACAGACGTGAAATCCAGGGATTTTCTACACATATTCACGGTGTGGATTTGGGCGGACTGGATATAGTTCCTTTTAACAAAAAGAAATATAAACTTGCTTGGGGAGAAGTAACAGTGGGGGATCCGGACACTCCCGGTGGCAAAGTTACGGCCAAGGTCCTTGTAGCTACCAAAAATCCTGGCTCCGACGAGGGTGTGACGTGTAACGAACGCCATTCCTTTTGTCCCGATCAGACAACGCCGGAATATGATTGTCGGAAGGACGATGATGCTATCAGCACTACTGATCCTAATAGGCGTTGGGTGTTTCGTGGTCAATGTCCTGCGAAGAAGACATATTTAAGCTATGCGAAACGTTGTCAGGAACTTTTTTATGACGAAGAAAATGGGTTTCTTGATGGAACACCCAAAGGGTATTACGGCCGACTGACTGACCTCTGCGATCTAACTGACGGTGTGGGGGAGAAGACTTACTTTCAAGCTCTTAGTGAGTTGGGAATTTCCGACTTAACACCTGCTGTCGGAAGTGGTTGGTCTCCCTCTTGTTCTCCGGGACAGCCTTGTGATTACACTGGTCTGTATGGTTGTGAAGTGGGAAAGGCGTATGCCTTAAAAGGGACAGTCCGGTGCGGTTGGACGGATAGGACAAAAACCAGGAGAGTGTTAAGCGTACCGGTTTATGAATGCATAGAGAGTACTGTGCCGCCGGCCCCGACGGGTATTACGTGTGGTGACTTATAAAGAGATTACGCGCGCTTTCTACTATTTGTAACATAAAAAATCCCCGCTTCCACGGGGATTTTTTATGAGAAGTTTTGTTCGTTGCGCCGGTAATCGCGCAATTGGTTGGTAAAATCTTTTTCTTGTTCTTCCGTCGGATTGATGAGGATACGCTGGTGTGTGGCATCCAAACAAACCAACGCATCCGGCGGTGTTTGGAGTACGAGAGGTCCGGCCTGTATCAAAAGAGGGATACCTTCTTTACGCAATGAAACCGTAGCGTGGGAAGCGAGGGCGCCGTCCGACAAAATTACTCCGCTGGCATGTCTTATCACTTCCGCCATGTCGGAGGTAAACAATTCTTTGGCAATTAAAATACATCCGTCGGGCACGCGCGGCAATTTGGTGCGTCGGCTGGTTAATTGGCGTAAGACCGTACGGCGTAAATCCTTCAAATCGTCTTGCCTTTCCCGTATGATCGGATTATCGGCCGCGGAAAAAGATGCTATTACTTTTTCTGCCGCTTGCGCAAACGCATAGGCGGCCGATTTCCCTTTTGAGATCAGTTGCCGGGCCTTGGCATGGAGCGAAGGGTCTTTTAATAGTTCTATCTGTACGGTCAATAAAGCTGCGGTCAAAACGTTTTTTGTGTCCTCGCGGGTTTCTTCCTTTTCCAATGTTAATTTACGAAGTGTTATTTCCAACAACCGCGCGTCTGCTTTCGGATTGGACGATTCTTCTTTGTACGACGGCTCAAGCGCTTCCCATAAAAACGCATCTCCCCGCACAAGGCCCTTGCTGGCGCAAATACCGGTCAGTACGGCGGATTGGTTGATCAGACGGACGGTCTCTTTTTCGGGCGCCACGGCAAACGGCGCATCCGCAATGACGGACGGCGTACTGACACTGTCGGGCACGTCTGTAACGGCGCGGGCGTCCTCCTCCGATTCCCCGAAACAGGTTTCAAATCCCTTTTTTAACGTGGCAATTACAAGGTCGGCTTCTTTTTTCGGCGCATGTACACGCACGACGACGGTATCATTTAAACGAAGTCCAAGTCCCATGATATAAATAATACTTTTGGCATTGACCGTTTCACCGTTTGCGAGCAGTTCTATCGTGTACGGAAAACGGGAGGCCGTTTGGGCAAGTACACCCGCCGGACGTGCGTGTAAGCCGTTAAGGTTTTTTAACGTGATAGGAACGGAGTCTGTATAGGCGGATTCGGACGATAGAGAATTTTGCGACAGTCGGTACTTCGTTTGTTGCTTCTTCATAAGTATTATTATAATACATTTCAGTTAATTTTTCAGTGTTTTTTTGAACTAGATTGGACATGTTTTTCGTCTGAATTATACAGGTATGCTCGGCGCAGAAACGGCGAAGTAAATTTTGCGAAATTTTTAACAGAATATGCGGCTGGTTTCTTGGAAATCGTTTCGCTATTCCACGTACATACAGTTGTGGTATGGATGTACTTTTTTGTAACATGTAAATGAGGCATATAAAAAAATCACTACATAAACAAAACTTATGAAAAAAATTCTTGCGCTGTTTCTCGTGTCGTTCGGCATTTTTTCACCCCTTTGGGGGGCAGAACTTCCGGTTTTTCATGAATACCAACAAGGCAAACAATTTTTACACGATAAATTAGGGCTTGATTATCAGGTCCGTATCGGGTTGTTATATCAAAATATTGTGCCCAACGGTAAACATACCGCGTTTCGCGATAAATACGAAATTGAGTTTAATTGGGCGTTGTTTGAATCGGATACGTACGGTGCCGGTTCTGTTCAGTTTTTGTACGAGGATATCAACTACCCGCACACAGAGGCCGCTACAATTGCTCGGCGGGCGGATATTTTGGAGTCTATTAACGACGACGTCAGCGAGCGGCGTTTTTTCAAGCGCTTGGCTTATACGCACCAACTCCTTGGTGAATTAGATGCGTTTAGCGTGTCGCTTGGGCAATACCGCATTGATACTTTCGGCAAAACTACGCCTGACAAAATCCCTTTTTCCTACTTCAACAATTTTTCTATTTCCTCTAACGCAACGCGCGGTTATCCTACGGGCGGTCTGGGGGGATATGTAACGTATCATCCGTCATCCGATTTGACTCTCATTACAGGGTTACAAGACACGACGAACTATTCGCCGCAAAATATTTCCGCCAAACACATCAGTGACAACCGCTGGACGCGCTTTTTGTATGCGTCCAAGGAAATTCCGCTGACAGACGAGGGAAAAACGGTTGTAACGGGATGGATTTATCACAGCCCGTCAGTTCCGCGCCCGCAGGGGCAACTGCGCACGCCGTTTGTTACTGCGTCTGACGGGTGGGTAATCAATCTCCGCCAAGATATTGATAAATGGACGTTCTTTGCCAAGTCGGCCGGTTCCACCGGCAACCGCATGGCCCTTAAACAGAGCAACGTGCTTACGGTGTTGTATCATGACCCGCTGGATCGTAACCGATTAGACCAAATCGGATTAGGTCTTGCCGCCAACCAACCAAGCGCGCTGAAACATCCTGCCCGTTCGTGGGAATATGCCGCGGAAGTTTATTGGGCGGTTGGTGTGGAAGATTTTTTGGTAATTACTCCGAGCGTACAGTTTTATCTCCACCCGGCCCTTTCCGCGACGCGCGACACGGCTACTGTTGCCGGTTTAGAGTTTAAGTTTATTCTTTAGGTGTGGTTTATAAAAAGGGTAAAATAAAGTTATTCCAAATTTGATTTGGAACCGATCCTCATCTGTTAACACGATATTTTTCTAATGAATAACCCTGTATTATACAACCTTGCGGGGTGTGGACAAGCGATAAGAACGACGTTTTAAGATGACGGCAAGTTGTTGTTTAGTGCGGCGGCGGGGAAAATATCCGGATAACTTTTGCCATGTTTTGTGAGGGCAACTAAAAACTCCCTGCGCAAGTCGGCAGGGAGTTTTTATTGTTATTCGGAGTTTGTTCCGTTAAACTATTTCGCCTCAGTATTTGCTTCTTCGGTTGTTTCGGCAGTCGCGGTCGGTTTCTTTACTTCTTGTAAACGGGCTGCTTTACCGGAAAGTTTCGTCAAGTAGTTCAGTTTCGCGCGGCGTACTTTACCTACTTTCAATACTTCAATGCTGTCCACGCGGGGGGAGTGAATCGGGAAAATGCGTTCCACGCCTACGCCAAAAGATACTTTGCGTACGGTAAAAGTTTCGCCGATACCGCTGCCTTTGCGGGCAATGACTACGCCGTCAAAGGCCTGTAAGCGTTCGTTATCGCCTTCCACTACTTTTACTTTGACGCGCACGGTGTCGCCCGCTTTGAAAGAGGGGACATTCGTTTTAAGATTGTGTTTAATTTCGTTAATATTCATACTACTACTTCCTCCGAATTTGTTTTTTACGTTGGCACTGTTTTGCCTTTGGTTGAGAGGCGTTTTCCAGCAAATCAGGCCTGAACTGTTTTGTAATTTGTAAAGCTTGTTCGTGTTTCCACGCTTCTATTTCTTTATGATTCCCGTTTAACAACACCGCGGGAACCTTTTTGCCGCGCCATACTTCCGGGCGCGTATATTGCGGGGCTTCCAATAAATTGCCTTCAAACGATTCCGTTTCCGTCACCCCGTCCTTTTTGAAGGTTCCTTTCTGAAGGCGCGTAATAGCGTCTATCATTACGCAGGCGGCGAGTTCTCCGCCCGTCAAAATATAGTCGCCCAACGACACTTCCAGATCCACCTCCGGATAAATTCGGGCATCTATTCCTTCATAATGTCCGCACAAAAAAACGAGGTGGCGTTTTTTTGCCAGTTTTTTTGCCAACTGTTGGTTAAAAACTTGGCCGCGCGGACTTGTCATAATCACGTAAGACGTTTTTTTCCGTACCTTACAAATGGCCTGATAGAGCGGTTCCGCTTTTAGTAACATCCCCACTCCGCCGCCGTAAGGCCGATCGTCTATCGTTTTATGTTTGTCCGTCGTAAAATCACGCGGACTAACGGTGCCCAGCTTAATTATCCCCGCTTTGCGCGCACGCCCCACAATGCTTTGCGAGAGCGTATTTTCTACCATATCGCCAAACGCGGTGATAACGTCTATCTTCATTCATCTTCCAACTTTAAGGTAACTTTTTTATTCTGGTTGGCGGCGGCCGCACTTAACACAACGCGTATGGCCTTAATGATACACCCGTCTTTACCGATAATTTTACCTTTGTCGGCTCCATCTACCTTGGTAGATAAACAAATTTTATTCTGCTCCACTCTTTCTTCCACTACCACGTTATCCGGCGAGGAAGAAAGCGATTTCAGCAGCAGTGTGGCCAATTCTTTCATAAATTGCCCCAAGACTTATTTTGCGCTGGCTTTTTTAATCAAACTAGCGACGGTTTCAGACGGTTTTGCACCTACTTTCAACCAATATTCCACACGGGGCATATTTAATTTTACTTGCTCTTCGGCCTTCGGATTACAGGGTTGGTATTGGCCTAAAATTTCCTTTGCTTGTTTGCTGACCGCAGAGGTTTTTTCAATCGCAACCACTCTGTATTGGGCTTGCCCTTTTTTGCCGACTCTTTGTAATCTAATTGCTACTGCCATTTGTTTCTCCTTGTTTTTGCTTTTACCGTTGTAAAAGCGGATCTTAAATTTCAGCCGCCTGCCTGATTTGATTGAGGGCCAGCACAGGGTTTGCGGCTTTAAAAATCGCATTACCGGCTACTAACGCATCGGCCCCTGCGCGTACGGCAAGGGGGGACGTTTGTTCGTTAATACCGCCGTCTACTTCCAGCCAGATTTTTCGGCCGGAACGGTTAATCAATTCGCGCACCGTACGGATTTGTGTTTCACTCTGCGGCAGAAATACCTGACCGCCGAAACCGGGGTACACGCTCATTACTAAAATCAAATCTACTTTGCTTAAAAACGGTTCCAATACGGTCGGGTTTGTATCCGGCTTAATGGAAACGCCCGTTTTTACGCCCAGCGTTTGGATGTGCGTTAAAACGTCTTTTATATCTTCCTTCGCTTCTGCGTGAACGGTGAGCAAATCCGCCCCCGCTTTGGCGAACCCTTCTATAAATTTTGACGGATATTCCACCATCAAATGTACATCTAACGCCAAGCTTGTGCGCCCGTTAAGCGCACTAACAACCCCCGCACCGAAACTTAAATTCGGTACGAAGTGTCCGTCCATAATATCTACGTGCAACCAATCTGCACCGCCCTTCTCAACTGTTTCCACCTCTTTGCCGAGCGAAAATAAATCCGCAGACAAAATAGAAGGGGCAATAGATATTTTACCATTTACAGCGGGCATTTTGGAAGTTTTTTTCATAATACTTCCCGTTCTCTCACCAAAATCCCGTCGGCAAATACGCGGATCGTGGCGCGTGTCGTATAGGGAATTTCAATATCTATTTTAGAGCCGGGCTGTTTCATATCGTTCAAAATTTCGGTTTCGCCGGTTGCGTCTTCTACCGTGATACGTATATTGGTGGCGTTTTTGCCTTGCGGCATTTCATAGTGTAAGTGGTACGATTTCTCATTATCGGCGGTTGCGCGGCGGCTGACAGTAATATCTACGTTGGATTTTGGCGCAATTTGCGCATCCGCCCCGGGTTGCTGGTCAGCAATAATACCGTTGGGAAATACGGAATTTTCGTCCTCGTGGATAATCAAATTGATATCCTGCGTGCTGGCCCACAACGTGGCCTGCGCTAATTTTTTACCTTTGAAATTGGGAACAAGTACTACGCTTGCGGGCGGTTGTCCGTTGGAAAGCACGAGCGCCACGCCGGTACCCTTATGGGCCAAACTTTCCGCTTTGGGCGTTTGGGAAATAATTGTACCTTTTTCATACGTCAGTGAATAAGCGTTTTCCACTTTTTCCACGATAAGCCCTGCTTGGCGGATCGCAAGTTGGGCATCACGCAAGATTGTTCCTACGGCGTTTGGTACAAAGACCATTTCGTCCCCTTCGCTGATCCACACGCGGATAACGCGTCCCTCACGGACGGTAGAACCAGCAGTAGGAATTTGACGCAGTACGGAACCCGGCGCAACATTGGGGGAAAATTCCACCCCGGCTTGTTTAATGGCTAAATTTTGTTGGGCAAGTAGTCCAAGTGCTTGAGAGACGGGTTTATTTGTTAAATCGGGCACGGGGACTTCTTTGCGTGTATGGATAAGCGCGCTTAACGCCCAATCACTCGCCACGAAGATAAGCCCCGCAAAAAAGAGCAGAACAAACAAAGCAAAGAGCAATTTGCCAAAGATACCTTTCTTTTGCTTTTTCTGTTTTAGAAAATCATCAAAATTATCGTTTGTTTCCGCCATAATTACATTGTAGCAAACTTAAAAAGTGCGTTCAATAGTTTACCAGCCGCGTCCGGCCCCTCCGCCACCGAAACTGCCGCCGCCAAAACCGCCTCCACCGCCGCCGCTGGATCCGCCACCTCCGCCGCCAAATCTGCCGCTATTGACATTGGTTACGCCGCTGCGGGAAGCTAACAGAACGAGCAGCAGTATAAACGTTCCCGTAACGTCCGCAACGGCAATCAACGGCCACGCAGGCGAGAACACTGCTTCCCTCATGAATTGGAAAAAACAACACGAAAGGATGAGCAGCACTTGTGTAATCACAAAGGAAATGAGGAGTATTTTCATGACGGATAGTTTTTTAAAATAATTTGTTTTCGCAAGACATGACAGAAAGACCGAAAAGAAGAAGATGAAGGTCACTATGTTCTCCGCAATATCTTCTATTTCCCTTTGACTTTTTACATGCTTATTGGTGGAAATTTTAACGCGCGGATCTACTTGTTTATCTTTTAAAAAAGCGCTTAACTGTTCGGTCAGTTTTACAATTCCTTCGCCGTACGCGCCTTTTTTGAAGTAGGGAACGGCATACGCATCTAACAATTTTCCGGCCTCCGCGTCTGTAAGGACCGTTTCCGTGCCGTAGCCCGTTTCTATGCGTACTTCGCGCTGGGATGGAACAACCATAATCAGTACACCGTTGTCGGTCGCTTCGTCACCTACGCCCCACTCTCGTCCCAACTGATAACCATATTCTTCCTCGGGCATATCGCGCGTGTTGGAGAGTACCGCAACGGCCACTTCAAAATTGGCGATATTTTTAATTGTTGTTTGGAGCTGGGCGCGGTCGTCCTCGGAGAGAGTCCCCGTTTCGTCAAACACCGGGCCGGTAGGCGCGGGAAACTTGGCTTCCTTCGCTGTGGAAGGAAACCAAATTCCGCAAATAATAAGTAGCGCAAGCAGTAATTTTTTCATGCGTTAAAAAGAAACGGTCGGTGCGTTTTGTGCGCCTTCTTGTGCGGCAAAGACCGGTTTTAACTGGTAACTGCCGAACGTCTTGGCAATCCAGCCGCCTGGAATTTGACGCAGTTTTATGTTATACACCTGTACTACTTGGATATAGTCCTTGCGCGCAACGGCAATACGGTTTTCCGTACCTTCCAACTGTGTTTGAAGGGCAAGGAAATTTTCGTTGGCTTTCAAGTCGGGGTATTTTTCTACTACGACGAGTAAGCGGTCCAACGCGGAGGTTAAGCCGTCCTGTGCTTTTTGGTACGAATTTAATGTTTGTTCGTTTAAGTTGGCAGACGGTTTCTGCGCGTTGATGGCTTGACTGCGTGCTTCTATTACCTGTGTAAGCGTATCTTTTTCATGGGCGGCATATCCTTTGACGGTATTTACCAAATTGGGGATTAAGTCCGCACGGCGTTGGTATTGGTTTTCTACCTGTGCCCAAGCGGCAGAGACGGTTTCGTCCATACTCGCAAATGAGTTGAGCGTTTGAATCCCGTAAATGACTAATCCCGCCGCAATTAACAAAAATACGCCGAAAACGGCGGCTAAAGCGATCACTGCTTTTTTCATTTATTTTCTCCTTGTATAAACAATAATTCGTTGGGGCGGATGTTGCGCCCGTTAGCGAAATCTTCCGCGTTCATCGGTTTTTTGCCTGCCGGTTGTACGCGGCAGAGCCAAACGGAACCTTCTTTACATTTCATCAAAATTCCCTGTCCGCGCTCTACGCAAAGCACCGTCCCCGCCGGTTGGGAAGAAGTGTGGGCGCCTATTTTCGTTTCCGTGAGCGTAAGCCACTCCGTTTTTCCCTGACGGGTAAACGGAAGTTTCGGTTTTGGGCCGCACGCAAGTCCGCGCACGCGGTTGTGGAGTTGCTCGGCCGTCAGTGTCGCGGGGTTTAAGAAGGCAATTTCTTTTTCCAGCATGGGGGCAAATGTCGGCTCGCCCGTTTGCTTGCGGCGGATGATGTTTCCGTTTTCAATGAGCGTGAGTGCTTCTCGTAAGCACGTTACGCCCAGCGGCACGAGTTTTTCAAAAAGGGTTTGGGCGTTGTCCGCCGGGTCAATGGGGATTTCCCGCTGTAAAATCAGGTCGCCGTCGTCCAATCCTTCGTTAATCCAAAAAATAGAAACGCCCGTTTTTGTATAACCGTTGATGAGCGCCTGTTGGACGGGCGCCGCGCCGCGCAGTAGCGGTAAAAGCGAAAAATGGACGTTGATAAACCCCGTTTTCGCCAGGGAAAGTACGTTCGGACGGAAGATTTTTCCGTAGGCCACCGCTACGCCCACATCAAACGCAGTTGCGGATAATTCGTCAAAGGCGTCTTTTAATTTTTCGGGCGATAAAACGGGTACGCCCAATGCTTGCGCGCGTTCTTTGACGGGACAGGGCAAAATTTCCATGCCACGTCCGCGCGGTTTATCGGACTGCGTAACGGCCAGTTGTAAATCGGTTTGTGTGCGGACCGCCTCCAAATACGGGACGGATAAAGAGGGCGTTCCGAAAAAAATAGTGCGTAAACGTGTCATATAGGTATTGTAACAAATTGTTACCGTACGTGTAGAAAATACTTTTTTTTCTTCATCAATTTTGCTACTCTAATAGCAAAGAGGTTTTCTATGCCAGAAACACTCGCGGAGTTTGATAAACAACAAGCCATCAAATATGACGCGAACTTTATCGTCGGTATTGACGAAGCAGGCCGCGGCCCGTTAGCCGGCCCTGTTGTTGCGTGTGCGTGTTTCATACCGCCGGAAACGGTACAGGAATTTAGCGACGTAAACGACAGTAAAAAACTCTCCGAGGCCAAACGGGAATCTATTTTTAAACGCCTTCAAAGCGGAAATGTTTTGTACGGAATCGGGTTTGCTTCGGCGGCGGAAATTGACGAACTGAATATTTTACAAGCCACTTTTTTAGCCATGCGCCGCGCTGCCGAAAAACTGAAAAATTTGCCCAACGCACTGGCCATTGTTGACGGACCGTATCCGGCGGCGGGGCTTACGATGCGCCAGATTCCGGTAATAGACGGAGATGCGTTGTCGCTCTCTATTGCGGCGGCCAGCATTTTGGCAAAAGTAACGCGGGACCATTATATGTATGCGTTGGATGACAAATATCCCGCTTATCATTTTAGCGAACATAAAGGGTACGGAACGGCGAAACATTTGGCGGCCCTCAAGGAATTGGGTCCTTGCCCCGAGCACCGCAAGACCTTCGGGCCGGTGCGTAAATTATTGCCGCCGCCCTTATTTTTACCATGAACACACGCGGAACGGCGGCAGAGAACGAAGCGGCGGATTTTTTACGCAAAAAGGGTTTTACCGTTTTGGCGCGTAACTATTTGGCGAAGGGGGGAGAAATAGATATTGTTGCGCGTGAAAAAAAAACGCTTGTTTTTGTGGAGGTGAAAAGCCGCAAAAGCCAATCGTTCGGCGGCGCGATCGCCGCGGTTACGCTCGCCAAACAAAAACGGGTGGAGGGAGCGGCCGTACAGTTTATCCAGGAAAAACGCCCCTCGTTTGACAGTATCCGATTTGACGTAATTTGTATCGGGCCCGACGGAATACAGCACATTTCAAATGCGTTTTGTCCCGTCCGGCTGACCATATAAAAGGAGATGATATGACACAACTTGAGCAGGTGAAAAAGGCGGCGGCCTTTCTCAATAAAAAAACAAAAAACTTTCAGCCGGAGATTGCGTTGATTACTGGCTCGGGACTCGCGGAAACGATTCCTACGTTGGAACAAAGAATAGAAGTGCCGTATGCGTCTATCCCCGGTTTTTTACGCAGCACCGTTCCGGGCCATACGGGTAATTTGATTTTCGGTGTTTACAAAAAACGCAAAATCGTGGTTATGCAGGGCCGTTTTCACTTCTACGAAGGCCACCCGATGAAAGATTTGGCCATTTCCATCCGCACGTTAAAACTGCTCGGTGTACAAAAACTGCTCGTGTCCGCGGCGGTGGGCTCTATGGATTTCAAACTGCCCCCCGGCGCGCTCTGCGTGTTAAAGGACCACATCAATTTTATGGGCGGTAACCCGTTAATCGGCAATCACGACCCGGCCTTCGGACCCATGTTTTTTGACCTGACCGAAGCATACGATAAACAAATGCGTAAAACCGCTCTTGCCGCCGCGAAAAAAGTAAACGTCAAAGCGGGCGAAGGCGTGTATTTGGCCGTAACGGGGCCGAACTTTGAAACGCCCAGCGAAATTCAATTTTTCAAAAAAATCGGTGCTACGGTGGTGGGGATGTCCGTCGTGCCGGAAGTGTTGGTGGCGCGCCAATGCGGTATTGATGTATTGGGGCTTGCGTGGGTAACGAATATGGGGTGCGGTATTTCCAAAACGAAACTTTCCCACGCGCAGACCATTAACGAAACGAAAAAAATTGAACAGAAGTTTGAAAAATTGCTGGAGATTTTATTCGTCAAATTATAAAAGGAACGTAACGGTGCGGTGTTGAAAAATGCCGCACCGGCAGAAATATGGCTAGTATCAAACGACTCGGCAAAGAAACACTCATCTACGGTACTTCCACGGTGTTGGCGCGGCTGCTGAACTTTTGTTTAGTGCCCTTTTATACGTATTATCTGCTCCCGTCCGATTACGGTGTAGTGGCGACTACTTTTGCGGTAATTGCGCTGCTAAATGTGATTTTTTTGTTCGGTATGGACCAAAGTTTTTTGCGTTTTGCCAGTGAACAGACGGAAGAAAAGAAAAGAGCGGATGTGTTTCAGCATTGTTTTTACGGTGTGCTGGTAAACGGGGGAATTTTAGCGGCGTTGTTGTGGGTTTTTGCCAAACCGTTCGCCGCGGCAACGGGTATCGGCGCGCAAAACGTTCAGATGGTACATCTGGCGGTGTGGGTGATTTTGCTGGACGTACTTAATATGATTCCGTTTACCAAACTGCGTTTGGAGCGGCGCGCGTTTTATTTTGCCGCGGTACGGACGGAATCCATTATCGTAAACGTACTGTGTAATATCTTTTTCATTGTTTATTTGAAGAAAGGGATCGCGTCCATTTTGTGGGCCAATATTTTCGGTTCGCTTGCGTCGCTTATTTTACTTTCGCCGGTGTTGTGGAAGGAGTTAACGTCCCATTGGCCGTCGTTTGATAAAACCTTATTCAAAAATATGCTCCACTTCGCGTGGCCGTTTGTGCCGTCCGGGTTGGCGAGTTTGCTTGTCAGCGTGGTGGACAAACCGATTTTGATTCACTTGGCAGGGGCCGAACAGGTGGGTATTTATCAGGCCAACTTTAAAATCGGTGTATTTATGATGTTGCTGGTTTCTATGTTTGACCAAGCGTGGCGGCCGTTTTTCCTGGCGCACGCCAATGAACCTGACGCCAAACAAACGTTTGCGCGGGTGTTTTCGTTTTTCTTTGCGTTTGCCGGCTGGGCGCTTTTGGGGCTTTCGTTTTTAATGCCGACGATTATCCGCAGCGGCTTATTCGGCAAATTCCACCTGATTAGTCCCGCGTATTGGGGCGGACTTAAAATTATTCCCTTTATCCTGACCGGCTATTTTTTCTACGGGCTGTATGTGAATTTTATGGTGGGGCCCGTCATCACGAAAAAAACGCGCGTTTTGTTATGGATTACTCTCGCGGGGGCGTGTGTGAGTATCGGCACGAACCTTATTTTGGTACGGCGTATGGGCATTATGGGCGCGGGTGTGGCGGTTATGCTCAGTTATGCTGTGATGGCGTGTTGTTTGTGGCGGTTCACGCAGAAAAATTATACCGTTCCGTACGAATATAAGCGAATAGGAATTATTATCGCGGTGCTGGCGGTGGAAGCAATCGCTGCGTTTGCGACGAGCGGGCACTCTTTGCCGCGCGCGACAATATTGTGGACTCGCGTAGGGATGTTGGCATTTTATCCCGTTTGTATGGCGTTTATTTTCAAATTTGTAAAACATTAGGGGGATGAAAATGAAATTCGTAGCAATGGCAGTATTTTTCGGAATTATTACTTTGTTTTTGAGGTTTGTTTTTAAAGTGCTCAAAGCGCATGTGGCGCGTGTGTTTCCGGAGGATTACGCCGCCCTCAAAAAGAAATATCCGTCCCCGTTACACAAATGGATATGGCTATCTGGTACATTAAGTACCAAATATACGTTCCCGCCTTTTCAGTTCAAAGGAACGTTAAAAATAGAGGTGTATCAAGACCAACTGATTGTAAGTTCCTGCGGACAAGGACTCTGCCTGCCCTACGACAAATGTACTTTTAAACAGAAGAAGATCCTTTTTCTCAACCATTTGGTTGTTGAAAATGTACCGGTGAATGAATATAAGGACAGTGTGTCTATCGGGGCGGTTGACTTTGGAGAAACAACCACATTAACGGTTGGATTATCCGCCAAAAAAATAAATACAATTTTAGCGTTGGTACAACGCAAAGGTGCGGAAGCGGCCCCCGCGCAAAACGCGTAAGTTTTTGCGATTTGCCTTTTTGTTGCCGTAACAGGATTTGCCCTACGTCAATTTCCTGACGGAAATTGCGTCCGGGCCCGCCCTCGCGGTTTTTGCCTTTCGGGCTACGCCCTCAAACAAAAACATCGCTGCGGGCTTCAAATCCCGACGCGACAGGAAGCAGTTGGTATCGCTCCACTCCAAAAAATTAGCCCCCATAAAGGGGGCAAATTTTTCGGAGAGGGAGCCCGTTGTGCTTCCGTCTAACTGTCCCCTGTTCCGTCCCCAGTTTTTAGGCAATGCTATATAAATATTGTAGAATAAAACAACAGAGGAGAATTAAGAAAATGAAATTTGTATTTATAATCCTGTTTTTGTCATTTGCTATAT
>Ga0310690_10000248_pt1 | contig 126482 bp, 112 predicted proteins | sample AusTroGonzalo_MG_2_FD_207661 | JGI IMG/M metagenome (GOLD analysis project Ga0310690, IMG submission 207661) | Bovine rumen microbial communities from tropical cattle in Woodstock, Queensland, Australia - Gonzalo_04 (v2) (version 2) | ecosystem: Host-associated > Mammals > Digestive system >...
GCATCGCAGGGTAGCTAAGTACAGAAGGGATAACCGCTGAAAGCATCTAAGTGGGAAGCCCACTCCAAGATTAGATTTCTCCATAGACCCCTTGAAGAACACAAGGTTGATAGGTTGCATGTGTAGGCACAGCAATGTGTAGAGCTTAGCAATACTAATTGGTCAATTGATTTATTATGTCTGTTACTTTTTCTCGCATTTTTAAGATCAGAGTTGGGTGCTTTTCAGCGACCCGAAGATTTGAGGTGACAATAACGCTGTGGAACCACCTGATCCCATCCCGAACTCAGAAGTGAAACGCAGTTGTGCCGATGATACTGCGGTCAGTGGCCGTGGAAAAGTAGGTAGTCGCCTCTTTTTTTTTGCTTCGAACCGGCACTCTTACCGGTTCAACCGCTCTCTTCCTGTTCATTAGCTTTTTTTAAATGATTTCAATTTCCGGGGGAATTTCTTTGACTCTTTTGTTCGTAAAAATACCATCCTGAGAAATTTCAAAAATTGGAGGTAACCATGAAAAAAATAGTCCTTATTTTGGTTTTTGCGGCAGTTTTCGCGCTTTTTTCGTGCAGTGAAAAGCAGAATGAAGCCTCTGCAAAGGCAGATGCCGTTACGGAGCCTGTGCCGGCGGCAGACGATACCGCTTTGAGGGAGAAAGAGAAGGAGGATTATAAGCGCCTCGTGATCGATATGACCGAGAGCGGAGAGGAGCTCTTCAGCCACTTTATCGTGCCTGACAGAGAGGCTGGCAAACTTGTTTCCGAGATGGTCGAACTTTACAACACCATGGTTTTTGCTACCGGTCTGGAGAGCGTCAATGCGAACTGGTCAAGAGCTGGAAACACGAAGGCCGCTCAAGAGGCTCTGGAGTATGCGAAATCAAAAGCCGGTATCTTGAAGGATGAGGAGGTGAAGGCTCTTCTTGACGCCCTGACAGCCGAATATGAAAAGTATATCCAGAATAATAAAACCGGTTCCGAAGAGGAGATCAAGCAAAATGAAGCCGCTCTGAAGGCGTTTCCGGCATTCTTTGAGGCGATCTCAAAAAAATATGCGGCTGAAAATTACGTAGATCTCAAACCTGAGGATTTTTTTAAAACGAAGGATCTCAAGCCCTTCGCGAAGGAGCTGGAGCCGCTCGTAAAGGGGGATGACAGAAGAGAGAAACTTCTGAAAAAGATAGCTGAAGAGAGTGATTTCAACAAAAAAAGCGTTTACGCCCTGCTCCTTATATCTCTTCCGAATTACAGCGAAGCGGAGATCCCGGTGTACGAGGCGATATTCAGAGAACACAGGTATTCACCATTCACCCAAAAGCTCTGGAATTTGTGGCGCGGCGTGGATCAGGAGCAATTTCACGGTGTTACCGGTAATTCAGAAATCGAGAACAAGCGATACAACAGCATGAGGCGCGAGGTCGCCCTCGGTATCCTGGAGGAGCTGAAGAAAAATCCGAACAACAAACCCGCTGTCATTGATTTTATAATGACGGCAACTGCGCAGAATATTTTGAGAAGCGGCCTCTTCGGCAACTCGGCGGCGGGCGGAACGACCTCCGTTCCAGATTTCGGATTTAAATTTCCCGAGCTTGAGCCGTAGTCTTTTTTTTTAATTCAGTTTATATCTTAATCTTTACATTCATTCTGCTCTAAATATAATTTTATGTTTTGTGATTTTGTGTTTAGCGGATGAGATGAAACAGTTAAGCGAACTCGACAACGAAGACAAACCGAGAGAACGGCTCCTCAGACACGGAGTAAAAACCCTGAAAAACCGCGAACTTATCGCGTTGATCCTCGGGAGCGGCAGCCAGCGGAACCCACTCTTTACGATTGCAAAAAAGGTAGAGGAACTTTTGGAAAGGGAGAGGCTCGACGCCCTCGGAATGGAGAAGCTGGGCGCGATCCCAGGTGTCGGGACTTCAAAGGCTTCCCAGCTTCTGGCAAGTTTCGAACTCGCCCGGCGCTTTTATGAAAAACCGGAACGAAAACAGATACTTGCTCCTGAAGATGCGCTTGCCTTCCTGCATCAGTACGAAGATAAAAACCAGGAGCACTTTTTCACGCTCACGCTGGACGGCTCAAAGCAGCTTATTGCGGTTCACCTGGTCTTTATCGGGACCCTGAACCGCTCGATCTTCCACCCGAGGGAGGTCTTCACGCTGGCGTGCAGCGACCATGCGGACACGATCATCATCGCTCACAACCACCCTTCCGGGCTGAATGAGCCTTCGCGGGAGGATAAGCTTGTTACTCAGAGGGTCCTGGAGGCCGGAAAGCTGATGGGGATAGAGCTTCTCGATCATCTGATTTTTTCCAGGAGCGGGTACTTTTCGTTTGCCGCAAACGGATTCTTCGGCTGAAATTTCTAAGGAATTTATTTAGTAATTACAGATATCTGAGCTTTTTTGCGAGTGAAGCGAGGCAGAGCATCAGAGCGGCTGCAAGAAGCGCAAGAGCCGCGCCGTCGAAGGTGTCGTCCAGTACTGAGACCGCGCAGCCGCCCTCGTCACCGTCATCGCTGGAGCAGTTGTCGCCCTCTGCGCACTTGTTCCAGAACTCCTTGGATTTGACGGGGAGACGAACGATATCGACATCGGAATCCTGAAGCGAAACTTTGCCGCTGCCTATCTCGATCTGTGCCATCTGATCTGTCGGGATCGAAAGGTCTGCCGCGATGATGAAGAGGACCTCCTGGTTTTCAGCTATGCTGAGCGGTGTGTCGAAGACGATATCGAGACGCTGTCCTGCCTCTGCCGGTGTTGCCGACGCGAGCAGAGCTTCTCCCGCAACGGATGCGTTGCTGTCGATATCGGTATAAACTCTGAGTGAGGAGATGCCCTCTTTGAATTTCACGGATTTGGCGGTCGTCTTTACCTGGATTTTCCTGATAGCGTTGCTGTGCTGGATCGCCTTTGCACGGATCTGAAGCATCGGGATATTCGGTTTGTTGAGCTGTGAGATCGCGGGGATCGTCGGATCAGTGTTCTTTGTGAAGATGAATGCCTTTATTGTCGGCTCGAAGGTGTATTCCGCAAAAGTAAGCGGAGCATCTTCGACTCTGACCGAAATTTCGCCGTTGCCGTCGAAGCTGAATGCGGCGTCGCTCTCGATCGATAAACCGAAAGCCGTGTCGATCGGAATCGATTCCGGCTTCATGTAGGTCGCATTCGCAAGAATCAGGAAGTGGTGCATCGTGTTGACCTTGAAGGTCGTGTCTGCCGTGGCAAGAGCGAAGGTAACGGTGTTTCCGCTTATTCCGGATGGCGCAGAGACGATCTTTTCGTCAGCATCGAAAATGCCGTTGCCGTTGGCGTCGTAAATAAGTTTGAGATCGGTGATAGAGGTCTGCGCATCCTTGCTTGCAACGTTTACGAGAACCGAGTTGAAGGTGATGTTTTTGTTGGCTTCATCGCTTTTCGCATAGACGGAGAACTGACCCATCGGGAGGTCCTTCGTCGGCGCAGGGATAACGATCGCGGAATCGCTGAGGGGCGAGTTTTTGCCGAGAGCGATCGAGATTTCGGCGTTCGACGCGAACTGGTTCTTGTCAACGATACAGCTTCCGTCCTGGCATATTTTGCCGTCTCCGCAGTCGGTATCCTTTTCGCAACCCGAGCTGCCGAGTCCGCCGCAGTTCGTAAGATCCGGATTTTCGCAAAGCGACGCCGAGGGGCAGGTCCCGGATGTCAGACGGAGCGGGATAGAAGTGTTCGACTTGTAGACGATGCCGCTGTCATCGCTGATGTAGGCGGTATTTTCGATAACGTCGTTCTTTGCAAGTCCGGTTTTGGGCTGGACCTTGAACCTGAGCATGATCGTTTCGGGGCAGGTCTGGGCTACCGGATCGCAGTAGTCGAGAATGTCGGCGACCTTGTACTCTTCGGTGAGCGGGAAAGCGCCGTTGACGTCCTCGACCGGTTCCCACTTGACGCACGCATTCGGGTCGCTGCTCTTCCATTCACGGCAGATTTCGGTCGTGCCAGGAACGTAGCTGACCTTTGCGGGAAGAACATCCTTGACTTTGACGTTGACCGAAAGATCGTCGCCCCAGTTCTGGATCTTGATCGCGTAATAGAAAGGAGCGGTGAAGCATATCGTGTCAGTCGGCTCGGAGCAGGAGCAGAAGCTCTTCTCTCTGCCGTCGGGTGTGTTCGGGTTCATCGGGATGTCGAATTTCGGGTTCTTGGTATCGACGCTGAGGACCATGTAGTTCGAGTAGATGACGTCACGGTTTACGCCGATCTGGATGAACATCGAGTTGTCGCCTTTTTTGAACTGGCGCTCAAAGTTCGGGTCGTTCTCCGCGTCAAGAAGGAACGTATCTACATCCATTGTGTATTCGAGCGTGTCCGGATTCGGGCTGTTCGGGTTTCCGCCGACGCATGTCGGAGCAGAATCCTGCCAGCCGTAGATGCTCGAAATCGAGTTGTAGGTTTCGGAATAGTTGAACGCCGTGCCGTCTGAATCCGTGGTTTTGCCGGGGTTGCACTCGTTCTGGAGAAGCACAAGATCCTCTGCCGGAGTCGTCAGACCGGTGACAAGCAGACCTTCGGGCGGGCAGGCTCCTCCGCCGAGCAGACCGCCGCCGCAGCCTGTAGCATACGCGAAGCCCGGGTCGCCCTCGTTGACAGCGAGCGTCATTTTGACCGTCGGCTTGTCCGGGAATTCAAAGCCGCTTACGCCGAGGTTGACGTACTGACCCTGATACTGACCGAGTCCGTTGTAGATGTAGACCATCTTTGCAGGGACTCTCGTCGAGCGGTAGACCGTTATCAGCGACCAGCCGGCAATGACCGTCGAGCTGTAGATGCTGGTGCCGCTGACCTGCGAGATGTACTGTGAATTGTCTGTGCAGGCAACTCCGCTGACAGTGTAGTTTCCGTAGAGCGAAAGACCGTCGGACTTGTAGCCGTACTCTCGTCCGCGTTCGTGAATTTCCGTAAAGAAATCAGTTACATCTACGCGGTAGGTGTAGTAGCCGGCGCCGACATTTCCGGAATAATCCGTCATGCCGATGCCCTCGAACGTGAAATCCTGCTGGCCCGGGTTCGCGGCGTCAACTCCGAGAGTTCCGACTCTGGGGGCGATGACATCGGTCTCCATGCCGATGACGCCGTCAGTTGATTCGTACAGAAGGTGAGCCGAGTTGTCGGTCGCCGTGTTGTTCGGGTCTACGCTCGTCGTCCAGACGAGGTAGGCCGCTTCGACATAGGCATCTTCCGGAATGTGGCTCGGCGTGAGCGTGAAGGTGCTCTGCGTGAGACAGGTATCCGCCTCGGGGTTTCCCGGGAGATCGCAGCCTACAGGACTTGAGGTCGAGTTGCACTCCTGACGGATGTTGTTCGTCATCAGAGACTTGAACATTACGAAATAGTCAAAACTTCCCGCCTCCCACTGAAGCTTTTTGCCGTTGAGCTCCGCTACATCCGGACCGATCGTCGTGCCGGTGTAATCTTCGCAAAAAAGCGTAGCTGAAAGGAGCAGGGTGACTAAAACCAAAAAGATCTTTTTCATAACAGACTCCTAAAAAAACTGTAAAGCTTTATATTTTAGCTGATATGCCGGTCCAGTCAACCCGTTCAGTCGATTACGGCGAGTGTGCAGCCGCCTGATCTTTTAAAGGGTTCCGGTTTGAAGCAGATGTTGTCGTCTTTGCCGCAGAGCAGTTTGCCGCTGCAGGTCCCGTCGGAGAAACATTTCCCGCCGAGTTCTCCCTGCCTGGCATTCGGATCTTCCGGATGCGACGGATCGGAATCTCCGGTATCGGATGCGTCTGTGTCGGCGGAATCTCCGGAATCTCCGTCAGGCTCCGAGTCTCCTGTGTCCCCGTCAGGCTGTGTGTCACCTGTGTCGCCGGTATCGCCGTCAGGTTGAGTGTCGCCGGAATCACCGGTGTCGCCTTCCGGCTTCTGTGTCTCGACGCTGACAAGGAGCATATTTGTGTAGACCTGATCCTGATTTGCGCTGATTTTTATATTGAATCTCCTGTCGCCCTTCTCGAAAACGCCGTGGAAAGGGCCTTCCGGGCTTGCATCGACGACAAAAACATCGGCATCCATTCCGTATTCAAGAGGATTTGACGTGCTGAGCAGATTGTCCGGATCTCCTGCGCACCAGTAGTATTCGTTGTCTTCCCAGCCGTAGACCGACGAGATCGAGTTGAAGATCTCGGTGTAGTTGAAATCATGACCTGTGCTGTCCTGATATTTAGCCGGGTTGCAGTCGTTTGAAAGCAGCGTGAAGAAATATGGATCCTTCTGGCCGCTTACCGAAAGACCTTCGGGGTCTGCCGGTAGAGCAGCTCCTGTAACACTGCTTGCAAGTCCAGGGTCGCCTTCAAAAACAACAAGCCCGAGTTTGATGACAGGTTTATCCGGAAGTTTGAAGCCGGAAACCTCGATGGTGTTCGATTGAAAACGATAATTTGCAAGGCCGTGGTAAAAGTAGATCTTTTTCGTGCTTATTTTAGGCGAGGTGTAGACGAAGGGGATGAACCAGCCGCCGACAAGACCGCTTGTGGAGAGGTAGTTCTGATGGTTGGAGCCGTCCAAGCCGCTTACAGTGTAATCGCCATAGAGGGCCATTCCCGGTTCAAGTCCTCTGTCCTTGCCCTTTTCGACGATCTCCTCCATGAAGTCTGTGATCTCGACACGGTAGGTGAAGACTCCTGTGTTTCCGCTCACGTCGCCTGGCATATTCAGGGCTTCGTATTCGAAGCCTCCGACCTGGGTCGTTGCAAGATCCCCTTGTTTTGAAGCGGTCACCTTTCTGGTCAGAGAAAAGTCGGGGTCGCCTGCATTCGTGAAGGTCAGCGTCACCGAGTTGTCGGTCGGACCCTCAAGATTTTCGGGATCCTGGGTCGAAAGCCAGACAAGAAAAGCCCTGTCGATCTCGGCATCTTTCGGGATGTGCTTCGAGGTGAGCTTGAAAGTTGACGCGGGTTCAAAATCATCTCCCTGCGGGTTGTCCTCGTTTGTTGTTGCTTCGCCGCTGCTCTGCTTGAGCAGGGTCTTGTGCATGATGAAGAAGTCCCAGTTCCCTTCATCCCATTTGAGCTGTGTCCCGTCCGGAGCGACCGATATGTCGTTGTCGCCGATAGCCGCTGAAAGAAGAAGCGGAACAAAGAGTATAAACAAGAATTTTTTCATTTTTTTCTCCAAAAACCGGTTACCATCTCAACGAGAACTGCAGCGTTCTTTTCCCCGGATTCGCTCCGAGAGAGAGTTTGTATTTTTTCTTTACCTCCTTTTCGTTCTTGAATTCTATGCTATAGAAGGTGATTCCTGTTGCGATCAGGGCAACTCCGACACCGATCCCGACTCCGCCAAGGATAAGGTAGGTTTTCCTTTTGCTATCTGCGTCGTTCGCCTTTTTGCGGAATTTTTCCAGATCCCCCTGGGTGCGGCTCTGGCTGTAGAGATACTGATATTCGTCACGGTCGTTTTTGGCTTTGTTCACGCCGAGGAAGGAGACTCCGCCCAGCGCTCCGACGACTGCGCCGGCTACTAAAGTCGATGTCGCGATCGCGAGCCTCTTCTTTCTTCCCGCCTTGTTGAGTTCTTCGATCATCTCCGCGTTCTGCTCGGGTTTTTTGGCTTCGGGTTCCTTGTCGGCCTCTACAGTTTCCGGTTGTGGTTCAGGCTGTGTTTCTGCCGCAGGTGTGCTTACGGCTGCATTTCCGGCGATGTTCCCGGCGATTTTGTCGAGAGCCGCCATCATCGAGGGCTCGGAGCCGTCGAAACTCTGCTTGTCTGCGCTGACTGTCGCCTCCTTCGCGAGGTCGATCAGCTCGGAAGTGACAGTGTAGACGCCGCCGAAAAGGTTGATCGTTGTGCGGAGGATAGTATCTGCCGACAACGCCTGGCCCAGCGGGATCTGACAGTTTTTGTCGTTGCATGACTTGTAGGATTCCCTCTTCATCTCGGCGATCATCGCCTTCTCCTGCCGCTCCTTCGCGATGAGGATGAATCTGTTCGAGCTTGCCAGCGCGCTCCGCAGATATTCTGCAGCGTCTGAAAGCGTCTTTTCGGAGAGGTTCCCGCTCCTGTCCTCGAACTCCATTACGGCGAGTTTCTGTTTTTCGTCGCTGTCGGCGAAGAGCTGGAGTGCAAACAAGAGTAAAACAAAAACAATGCAGAATTTTTTCATCTTGGCTCCTTACAAAACACAAAAACGAAATATTTTAAGAGCTTCTGTGATCAAGGCAAATTTTTGCCGCTAGTCTGCCTGCTTCGGGCGTTTAACGGGGGAAGAGAGCCCTTTTTCTTGCTTTTTTGCGAAAATCGTCGGAATATTGCGCGTTTTTTTAAATTGAGTGTTTTTATTACTTTTTTTGGAGGAAAAAATGAAAAAATTTTTGGTTTTGACAGCACTTTCTTTCGGTATGTTCCTGATGGCTTCATGCGGCGGCAGCGACATGCACTGCGAAAAAGACAGCTTTGACGGTTCCTGCGGCGACAAAACGGTTGAAGCGTGTTCCGACGGACATTCGGCTTACTACAAAGTCGGCGGAAAAAGATTCAACTGCAATTCTGCCAGCGACTGTTCCAACACCATTCCGGATCTGATCGCATACTGCGGCGGCAACAACAATAACAATGGTGACGGCAACGGCGACGACAACAACAACGTCGATGTAGAAAACGGTATGTACTGCGGTGAGCCAGAGGATTGCCCCAACGGCTCGATGAAAGTCTGCTCCAACACAACAGAGGGTTACTACGAAGTAAACGGCGAAAGATTCGAATACACTGTAAACGACCTCTCTTCCATTCAGGAAGCTGAAAGAAAGGCAAGAGAAGCTTGCGGTATAGAAGAAGAGTAGATGACGAAGAGAACAGACTACATCTCCTGGGATCAGTATTTCATGGGTGTTGCGCTTCTGAGTGCGCAGCGCTCGAAGGACCCGAATACGCAGGTCGGAGCCTGCATCGTGAACGACGAGCACCGGATCGTCGGGGTCGGTTACAACGGTTTTCCGGCGGGCTGCGACGACAACCTCCTTCCGTGGGATCGCGAGGGCAAGTTTCTCGACACGAAATATCCTTTCGTTGTCCACGCTGAGCTCAACGCGATCCTGAATTCGATCCAGAACCTGCGCGGCTGCACGATCTATGTGGCGCTTTTCCCCTGCAACGAGTGTGCAAAGGCGATAATCCAGGCAGGGATCAAGGAGATCGTCTACCTTTCCGACAAATATTTCGATACAGACATCGTGAAAGCGTCGAAGCTGCTGCTCGAGCAGGCGGGCGTAAAGGTCCGCAAGATCGACAAATATGCTGATATCACTCTGAAATTCAACGATTAGTCGCCGAAGACGTTGTCTATCGGCTTCATTCCGGTGTCACTCCACATAAAAGCCTTTTCCATGCACATGTAAAGCGGCGGGTTCCCGTCGAAAAAGCTTGAGATCTTGTCGAAAAAAGCCCTGTAGAAGCGTCGTCTGAGCGGCGCAAGGTACCTCAGTTTGTTGTCTGTGTCGGAGGGGAACATCTCTCCGCGGAAGAGAAAGCTGCCGGGGAGACGCCTCTGGATTATCTCGGTGAGAGCAAGCGTGTGGCGGAATCCGCCCATGCTGATCCAGGCGATCCCGGAGGGGTCAAGCGTCGTGAAGATCGTTTTGATGAGCTCCATGTACTCGTCGAAGAGTGTGTCGAGCATCAGTATCGGGTCGAAGTGGATCGCGATTTTCACCCCCGCTTTCTGCAGGCGGAGCGCCGCCGAAAGCCTCTCCCCGATCGTGGCTGTACCGATCTCCTCGAGGTCTCTGAAGCGCGGGACGTTCATCGAAAATCCGGCAACGATATCCGCTTCGGGGTAGCGCGATCTTGTCTCGAGCAGCCTTTCGATCTCCGCCGATTTGGTTTTGAACTCGAACTGGACGCGGTCGAATAGTGAGCGTTTTGCCAACGCGCTCACGAAAAATCCGCTCTCGTCAAGCAGAAAATCGAGTGCCAGTGAATCCGCAAGTTCTCCGGTACCGACTCTGATGCGTTTGTTTTCTTCAAGAAATTCAGATATTTCGTCGATTGCGCGGCTGCGGTTCAGAAAAACCGTTATGAAGGGGTTGTTTTCGATGTAGTGCTGCAGGATGCAGTATGAACAGTCGAACGGACATCCCGAAACGCTGTTGATCGTGTAGTAGTTGCAGCAGACAACACCCTTGCTGCCTGGGCATTTTTTCAGGAACCTGCCCCGGTTTTCGGTGAAAAACATCACCTTTTTCGCGGTCTTGAAGAGATCTTCGCCCGGGTTTTCACGGATTTCGGCGACAAGCTCCGATTTTGTCATGTAGCGCGGTCTGAGACCGAGTTTTTCGGCAACCTGAAGCGGAAATTCCGCGTCTTTGAACTCAGGGTCTATGACCAGTTTTTCGATGCAGGGTCTCATTTTGAAAGAAAGCGTTTACCAGTTAAGGATGTTCTTAAGATCGTAAAGTTGCGGATTCTGCAGATATTTTGCCGCCTTGCGATAATCGGCCTCCCGGATGTAGTGGAGGTTGTCGATCAGCATTTTGTAATCCTCGGATTCCGTGTCCACGAGTCTCGGGATGATCTTGCCGGTCTTCGGATCTTCGACGTCCTCGAGGTAGAGCGGAAGGACCCTGCCGTCGTTGTGGCAGACTACGATGCAGCCCGAAGAGCCGCGGTCGAAGAGCTTTTTGACGCCGAGGCCGAGCAGCGTGCAGTATTTGAGGTCGAAGGCTGTCGGTTCGCAGCAGCGGACTTCGTAGCCGATCTCTACAGGGCGGCACTTGATCTTGATGCCGAGCCTGTCGAGCTCGTCGCTCAGCAAGACGTTGAAAATATGGGCCTTTGAGACCTTTCCGAGTTCCGGATGACCGTGCTCGTCGTAGGAGAATTTGAGCCCGGTATTCTGAAATTCGCTGTCGTCCATGAAGTGGAAAACGCCTTCGCTGATCATGATCGCGCCGTGGTTCATGCCGAGGATCTTGCGCTTTACGATCGACGAGACCATCATTTTTATGATCCGGTCGAAGGTGACATCGACGTTTTTGAACATTTCGGGGATGATGATCATCGGGTAGTGGCACGCAGAGCCGATCCCGAATGCAAGGTGGCCGGCCTCACGCCCCATCGAGGAGACGACGAACCAGTTTTCGCTTGTCCTGGCATCCTCGTAGACCGTCGTCGCGATGCGGACGCCCTCGCTTTTTGCCGACTCGTAGCCGAAGGTCGGGAGCTTTTCGGGCAGCGGAAGGTCGTTGTCGATCGTCTTCGGAACGTGGATGTTCCTGACGGGAAGGTGTTTTTCGTTGAGGAATTTCGTGATGCGGTTCGCCGTCGAAGCGGTGTCGTCGCCGCCGATGGTCACGAGCAGCTCAACGTTGTTTTTGATGAAAAAATCGGCTTTGAATTCGCTGTCTTTCGGTTTGTAGCGGCTCATTTTGAGGAAGGAACCGCCGCGGTTGAAGTAGTGGTCCGCGAGGTCGAAATCGATGTCGATGCAGTCGACTTTGTCGGTGAAGAGCGTCTTCGTGCCGTAGTTGATGCCGATAACACGCCAGTTTTCCTTCAAAAAACTCTTGGCGACGGTGCAGACGACGGTATTTATGCCAGGTGCCGGACCGCCGGAGCAAAGGATTGCAACAGCCTTTTTATTTTCCATTGTAAACTCCTAAAAAATCAATAAATCCATATTGTTATTCAAATAAAGCCTCTACAAATTCGTTCGGGTCGAAGCGCTGCAGATCGCCGATCTTTTCGCCGACGCCGACCAGATAGATCGGGAGTCCGAGCTCCTTCGAGATCCCGATGAGGACTCCGCCCTTCGCTGAGCCGTCGAGCTTCGTGACGATGATCCCGGTGACGTTGACCGCCTGGCTGAACTCTCTCGCCTGGCTGAGCGCGTTCTGTCCGTTGTTCGCGTCAATGACGATGATGGTCTCGTGCGGTGCGCCGGGATAGGCCTTGCCGATGACGCGGTTGACCTTTCCGAGCTCGTCCATCAGGTTTTTGCGGTTCTGAAGCCTGCCGGCAGTATCGATCAGAAGAACGTCGACATCCTTGCTGAGCGCGCTGTTGACCGCGTTGTAGGCGACTGACGCCGGATCGGCACCGTCCTTGTCGCTGATGACCGTGCAGTTGTTGCGCTCGCCCCAGACCTTGAGCTGTTCGACCGCAGCCGCCCGGAAGGTGTCGCCCGCCGCGAGCATCGGGATTTTGCCCTTCGCGATGTACTTGTGGGCGAGTTTTCCTATCGTTGTCGTCTTGCCTGCGCCGTTGACGCCGACCATGAGAAATACCATTGGTTTTTCGCGCAATTCGGGGAAATCCTTGTGGTTTTTGACCAGGACCTCTTTGATCTGCTCTTTCAGGAAGCGCTTGACGTCGTCGCCGCTTTTGAAGTTTGCGCGGTTCTTGTTGACGAGACCCATGAGCCAGCCGACGGTCGTCGTTCCCATGTCGGCGGTGTAGAGGATCTCCTCAAGTTCGTCGATAAGGTCATCCGTGACGACGTTGCTTTTGAAAAGACCGAGAAGCTTCGAAATGAAACCTCCGCGGGTCTTCTGGAGACCGCTCTGGATGGTCGCCGCGGGTTCGGGCTCGGGTTCTTGAGGCATCTCGGGAGAGGTCTCTGCGGGAGCTGGTTCGGGCTCGGGTTCTTGAGGCATCTCGGGTGAGGTCTCTACGGGAGCTGGTTCGGGCTCGGGTTTTTGAGGCATCTCGGGTAAGGTCTCTGCGGGAGCTGGTTCGGGCTCGGGTTCTTGAGGCATCTCGGGTGCCGTCTCTACGGGAGCCGACATCGGTTTGAAGGCCTCTTCGTCTCCGGAATCCTCTTCCGATTCTACGGGTGCCGACTCCTCCTGGAGCTTTTTGCCGGCATCGACCAGCTCGTCGAGCTCGTTTTTATCCTTTTTTCTGCGCTTTTTGTCGGGTACGAAAATCACGACGAGCAGCAGGATGAGGAGCAGACCCGGTATTATGTAAAAAAAGAAATCGCCGTTTTTCAGGCTCTCTTGAAGCCAGTGAATCATCTGAATCTCCAAAAATCTCTGTTATTCCTCAACCTTAGCTTTTAGCGTATGCCAAGCCATGTAGCCGCAGAGCGCAAGGAACATGACGATGCCGAGCCACTGAGCGCCGTTCGAATCAGCCCATTTTTCCATGAACCAGTTGATCCCTGCGAACTTGAGGATCGCCGAAAGAACGCCCATCAGAGCTCCGCCTGCGATGAAGCCGGAGGCGATGAGGGTACCCTGTTCCTGACGTGCGTTGTTGAGCTTCGCATCTTTCGAGCGGTGCGTTACGAAGTAGGAGATGAGTCCGCCGACGAGGATCGGGGTGTTGAGGTCGAGCGGGATGAACATGCCGAGCGCGAAGGCGAGCGCCGGTACGCCGATCGAGGTCAGAACGAGTGCCAGAGCAGCTCCTGCGCCGTAGAGCATCCACGGAGCGGCCTGACCCGACATCATCGGCTCGATGACGGCTGCCATTGCATTAGCCTGCGGAGCGACCAGCGCGTTGTCGCCGGTGAAGCCGTAGGTCTTGTTCAGAACCATGATGACGCCTCCGACTGTCGCCGCCGAAACGAGGACGCCGAGGAACTTCCAGGTTTCCTGTTTGTAGGGCGAGTTGCCGAGCCAGTAGCCGATCTTGAGGTCGGTTATGAAGCCGCCGGCAGTTGAAAGCGCCGTGCAGACGACACCGCCGATGACGAGTGCCGCTACCATTCCCGATGTGCCGTTAAGGCCTACCGAAACCATGATGAGCGACGCGATGATGAGCGTCATAAGCGTCATACCGGAGACGGGGTTGGAACCGACGATCGCGATAGCATTAGCTGCGACTGTCGTGAAAAGGAAGGCGATGATCATGACGACACCGAGCCCGACGAGTGCGTGAACGATGTTGGAGACAACTCCCATCCTGAAGAAAACGAAGACGAGGATCGTCATCACAACGACGCCGATCGCCAGTATTTTCATAGAGATATCCTTTTGTGTGCGGAGGATCTCGCTTTTCTTGGAATCTCCCTTGCCGCCGAGTTCTCTTGCCGCCAGACCGAACGCCTGAAGGATGATCCCCTTCGAGCGCCAGATGCCGACCATGCCGGCCATCGCGATGCCGCCGATGCCTATCGGACGGATGTAGTTTGCGAAGATCTGCTCTGCCGACATCTGACCGAGCGTCATCGTGATGTTAGCTCCGACCGGACTCGTCATGCCGGGAGCGAAGTAGGCGATGATCGGGATCAGTACGAACCAGCCGACGAACGAACCTGCGCAGATTATTGCAGCGTATTCAAGTCCGACGATGTATCCGAGACCCATGACCGCAGCGCCGGTGTTGAGCTTGAAGACGAGCTTGTACTTGTCCGCAAGCATCTGCCCCGCACCGACAAGACGTGTCGTTATCGTTTCAGCCCATGCACCGAAAGTCGCGATGATGAAGTCGTAAATTCCGCCGATAAGACCTGCGATCAGAAGTATCTTGGCCTGATTTCCGCCCTTTGCGCCGCTGACAAGGACCTGTGTCGTCGCAGTCGCCTCAGGGAAGGGGTACTTGCCGTGCATGTCGGCGACGAAATATTTGCGGAAGGGGATCAGAAAGAGGATCCCGAGGAATCCGCCGAAGAGCGACGAGAAGAAGATCTGCATGAAATTCACTTGAATTTCCGGATACTTGTCCTGCAGGATGTAGAGTGCAGGCAATGTAAAGATCGCACCGGCTACGATAACGCCGGAGCAGGCGCCGATCGACTGGATTATGACGTTTTCACCGAGCGAGTTCTTGCGTTTGAAAAGTGTCGAGAGTCCGACTGCGATGATCGCGATCGGGATCGCCGCCTCGAAGACCTGACCGATTTTGAGGCCGAGATAAGCCGCTGCTGCGGAAAAGACGACCGCCATGACCAGACCCCAGACTACCGACCAGCCGGTGATCTCGGGGTAGTTTTTCTGCGGAGACATCAGAGGTTCGAAAACTTCGCCCTCTTTCAGCTCGCGAAAGGCGTTCTCCGGAATCCCTTTGAATTGTTCCTGATTTTGTTCTTCCATCATTTCCTCCATATTATGTAAAACAAATCAATTTAAGGAAAAGCGATATTTAGTCAAAAAAAGCCGGCAAGTACGGGAAAACCGGCATTTTTTTAAAATTTAACCACCGTCACCGCGTCGCCGCCCTCCTCGATGCCGCCAGGCGCAAAGGTGAATTCGTAGCGTTTTGCGAGTCCGCTAAGGAACTCCCTGACGAACTTTTTAAGCTTTCCGCCGCCTATCCCGTGGACGATCGTGAGGCTTATCGTGCCGCCGACAAAGGCCGTATCGACAGCCTTTTCGATCTTTTCTCCAGCCTCTTCGGTGAACATCCCGCGAACGTCGCAAACTTCATAAGCTTTTGAATTTGTTTGGTTCTTTGCGGTCTTTGCCTTGACTGCCGGAGCAAAATCAACGACGAGCATCCGTTCGACCGGCGAGACGAGCTGCTTGCCCTTGACGAGGTATTCGGCCTTGTCGCCCTTCACGCGCTGCAGGATCCCTTCGAGCTTCAGGAGCTTGTCGTAAACGACAGTCTTTCCGAACTCGACGCGGCTCAGAACGTCGGCGAGCCTTTCGCCCTCCTTCGTGTCGAGCTCCGCCTTCTGACGGTTTATCGCCGCCTGAAGCGATTCCTTCTCTTTTTTGACCAGCGCGATCCGCTGCTGCGCCTCCTTTACGTTGCTCTCCTCGATCTTTTTCTTCAATTCGCGCTCCTCCGTTTCGTAAAGCCGTTTCAGGATCACGAGCTTTTCCGCTTCGAACTGCTTCTCCTTCTGAGCGAGGCTTTCGCGCAGGCTCAGCACCTCGGCATGTTCCGCAGCCGTTTGCGCCTTCAGTTCTCCGACCTCGTGCGTCAGCTCGTCAAGTTCAAGCTCCTTGCGGTGCAGACGGTTGATCAGAGGTTCGATGTCGGTCTCCTTCGCGAGCAGGAGTTTTTCGAGTTTTTCGACAAATTCCTGCGGGAAATCGATCTTTTTGACGAGCGAAAGGGCGTTGCTTGAGCCGACGATGTTGTATGAAAACCGGTATGTCGGGCGGTCCGTGGCTTCATCGAAACCCATCGCGACCGGGATGAATTTACGGTTCTCGAGTGCGATGGATTTCACCTCGGCGAGGTGGCTCGTGACGACCGCGAAGCAGTTCTTGTCGGCTATAAATTCAAGGTATGCCCTTGCGATCGCACCGCCCTGAAGCGGGTCGGTCCCCGTGCCGATCTCGTCGATAAGTACGAGATCCGTGCTTCTGACCTCCTTCGCCGTGTCGCTCAGGAGTTTGAGGTGGCTGGAGAAGCTCGATTCGCCGGAAAAGGCGTCCTGATTATCACCAAGAATAACAAAAACTTGAGTGAAATAAGGTAGTTTTGCGTATTTTGCCGGGACTGGGAAGCCGCGTACCGAGAGCTCTGCAGCAGTTGCGACGCTCTTCAGCGAGACGGTCTTTCCGCCGGCGTTCGGACCGCTGATGACCATGATCTTTTCGTCATCCGAGAAGAGAAAGTCGTTTTTCACGAGCTTTTCCCGCTCGGAGAGGAAAACGGGCGGATACCAGGCAGCCTCGAGCCGCATCGTGCCGTCCGAAAATTCCGGGATCGCGCATCCGTTTTCACGCATCCAGCTGTACTTCGTTAGAACGTTTTCCATGTGGACGGCGACAGCAAGACAGTGCTTGAAATAGTCGTAACTTCTGAAAAGCAGTCCGCGCAACTCCTTTAAAATACGGATGATCTCTTCCAGTTCGCGTGCCGCCAGAAGCGAAAGCGAGTTGTTGTGCTCGATTAGCGGGAGCGGCTCCAGAAAGGCCGTCTGGCCCGTCCGGCTGTAGTTGTGGATCACGCCCTTCATCGTCCGTTTGAAGTTCGATTTGAAGGGTAGGACGTACCTGTCTTCTCGGATCGTGAACCAGTCCTCCTGGAGATATCCGCTGAACTCCGGGCTCAGGATCATCTTCCTGATCTCGTTCCCGATGTGGCGGTGCGTGTCTGCGAGCTGTTTTCTGATCTTCGCCAGCTCAGGACTTGCGTTCGAGTTGACTTCGCCCTTTTCGTTGACCGCCTGTTTGATCGTCATTTCAAGGCTGATATTGAACTCGAAGTCGAATTCGCGTTCCATTTTCGGGGCGAAGCCGTACCTTTTTATATCCTCGCCGGCTCTGCGGACAAAGCCGAGAAAGTCCGCTATCGTCCGGTAGTTGACAGCCTCAAGCGGCTCGTTCTGCTCGAACATTTCGGCGATCGTGACGACCGGATCGAGGTTGAAGGAGAAGAGCCTGCGCAGATCATCCGTAAATCCGGAGACTTCGCGTATGAGTTCGAACTCGGCCTCGGCTTTAGCCCGGGAGAGCCGGTCGATCTTGTGAAGGTTCGTCCTTCCGTATGCGGAGAGGGACTTTTCGCCGATCCAGTCGATTATAGAATTCCACTCTTGAATCATTCAGCTCCTGAAAAAGTTGTGAAAAAGGCGGGAAGAGTCGGTTTCAACGACTTACACCAGAGGACGTGTCATGTCCTTGAGCCACTCGGCCTCCTCTTTGGTAAGGCTCGGAGCGAGCATCTCGTAGACGTGTTTGTGATATTCATCGAGGTAAGCGACCTCGTCGTAGTCGAGGAACATGACGTTGATCGCACGTCTGTCGATCGGGCAGAGCGTCAGGTTCTCGAAGCCTACGAACTTGCCCCACTGTGTCTCTTCGCGGGGAACGGAGAGGACGAGGTTCTCGATCCTGATGCCGTACTTTTCGGGCTCGTAGTATCCGGGTTCGTTCGAGATCACCATTCCGGGAACGATCTTTGTCGTTGTCCCGCGCGGTGAAATGCTCATCGGACCTTCGTGGACGTTGAGGTATGCTCCGACGCCGTGACCGGTCCCGTGGTTGTAGTTGAGGCCGTGCTGCCAGAGCGCCATCCTTGCGATCGCGTCGATGTGTCCGCCGGTCGTGAAGCCCTGCGGGAACTGGACCATGCCGAGTCTGATGTGACCCTTCAGAACGAGTGTGAAGTTGCGTTTCATCTCCTCGGTGAGGTGACCGAGAGCAACTGTTCTCGTGATGTCCGTCGTGCCGTAGAGGTACTGTGCGCCGCTGTCGACGAGGTAGAGCCCTTCCGGTTTAAGGGTAGCGTTGGTCTCCGGGGTCGCCGAGTAGTGGATGATCGCGCCGTGTTTGCCGTATCCGGAGATCGTCTCGAAGCTGAGCCCGACGAAGTTGTCTCCGCCGACCTCTTTTCTGATCTCTTCAAGCTTGTCGGATGCCGAGATCTCGGTGATCTCCTCTCTGCCGATCGTCGTGTCAAGCCAGTAGAGGAACTTGACCATAGCGATGCCGTCGATCCTGTGCGCCTCTTTTATATTGTTGATTTCACATTCGTTTTTGATCGCTTTCATGATCTGGGTCATGTTCGTCCCGTAGACGGTCTTCGCCTTTTTGCTTACGGCTTCGAGCAGGCTCTGGGATACTCTGTCCGGATCGAGGAAGACCTTGCCGGACGGGATGGCTTTGAGAGCCTCGTAAATTTTGTCGTATTCCTTGATGGTTATGCCCTGCTTGCCGAGTTCGGTCGTATCCTTTTTGGTGAGCTTGCTCTTTTTGATGAAGAGCTCGGCTGTATTTTTGCCGACAAGCGCGAAGCACATCGCGACCGGGTTGCACTCGATATCCTTGCCGCGGATGTTGTAGAGCCATGCGATGTCGTCAAGCGCCGCGAAAAGGTGGTAGTCAACGCCGTTTTTCTTCATCTCGGCACGAAGGTCCGCAAGTTTGTCCGCGGTGCTTTTGCCTGAGAACTCTTCAGGATAGAGTGTCACTCTCTGGTTCGGGAATGCGGGACGGTCTTTCCAGATCTTGCCGATGAGGTCATCGCCCGGCTGAACCGAGATGTTCTTCGGAGCGAAGAATTCCTTCATCTCTTCGACTGAACGGACCGACATTACGGATGCGTCAAAGCTGACGACTCCCTTCTTTCCGATCTTTGAAGCGATCCAGTCCTTGTAGCTGACGGTCTCGGGAAGCCCCATTTTGAAAAGTGTTATCGTGCTATCCTTGAGCTGCTCCTCAGCTTGAAGGAAGTAACGTCCGTCTGTCCAAAGTCCGGCCTCTGTCGCCGTAACGACAACCGTGCCTGCCGAACCGGTAAAACCGCTGATCCACTCTCTGGATTTCCAGCGCGGCGCGACGTATTCGCTCTGGTGCGGATCATCACTGGGAATGATGTATGCGGAAATCTTGTTCCCCTTCATCAAGGTTCTCAACTGCTCAAGTCTTTTTTTCGTGATAGCAACCATTTTTAAAATCTCCTACAAAGGTTAAAAAAACGAGCCATTCTAGAGACAAGCTTCAAAAAATCAACCTAAAACAGAATTTATAACACTAAAAAAATAAAAAAGGGGGCTGCCGATTGACAAAGCGGAGCTGTGACTATAAATTACCGCGTTATTTTTTTTTAACGAGGTTCACTTTTTTATGGAACACAGAGTATATCTCGACAACAGCGCGACAACTCCGGTGAGGCCCGAAGTCGTCGAAGCGATAATGCCGTTTCTGACTGAGTTCGGCGGCAATCCGTCAAGTCGTCACAAAGACGGCCGCATCGTTAAGACCGCCGTCGAAAACGCAAGGCAGCAGGTCGCCGACGCCATCAACGCCGACGCCCGAGAGATCTTCTTCAACTCCTGCGCCAGCGAGGGCAACAACACGGTTTTGCGCGGCTACACGCTCGGCCTCGGCAGAAATACCGATAAAAAACATATAATCATCACCTCGGTAGAGCATCCGAGCGTGCTGAACACGGCAAACGCGCTCGAAAAGGAGGGCTTCGAGGTCACATATCTGCCGGTCGACGGCCTCGGAAGGCTCAGCCTCGACGATCTCCGTGCGGCTATCAGGCCGACGACGGGACTCATCTCGACGATGATGGTCAACAACGAGATCGGAAACATCTATCCTGTTGAAGATATTGCTAAAATTGCTCACGAGCACAACATCCTCCACCATGTTGACGCGGTCCAGGCTGTCGGCAAGATCCCGGTCGATGTCAGAAAGATCGGCTGCGACTTCCTGACGATCTCGGCGCACAAATTTTACGGGCTCAAGGGTTCCGGCGCTCTCTATGTCAAACGCGGAAGAGTCTTAAAGCCGCTTCTTACGGGCGGACACCAGGAGATGACCAGACGTCCCGGAACCGAGAACGTCGTCGGTATCGTCGGCATGGGCAGGGCGATCGAACTTGCGGTCAGGGAGCTTCCGGCTGAAATGAAGAGGATCGCTGAGCTCCGCGACCGTCTCGAAAGCCGGATCCTGGCTGAGATACCCTTTACCCGCGTTGTCGGAGACCCCTCGAACAGAGTTCCGACGCTCACGAACATTTCGTTCAGATTCATCGAAGGCGAGGGCATACTGCTGAAGCTCGACCTCAGCGGGATCTCGGTTTCGACCGGCTCAGCCTGCTCTTCGAACAACCTTCAGGCAAGCCACGTCATCATGGCGCTGAACGGGGATCCGGAGGAGGCGCACTCGAGCATCCGGTTCTCGCTCGGAAGGTCGGCAAACCTTGAGGATATCGACTATACGGTCGAAGTGATGAAGCAGACTGCAGAACAGCTCCGCAGCTTCTCGCCGGTCTACGACGAATTTTTGGCAAAACAGAAAAATTAACCACCAAGGGAGATAATCATGATCAATTACACCGAAAAAGTTATGGAACACTTCATGCATCCGAGAAATGTCGGAAAGATCGACAACGCAAACGCCGTTGCAGAGGTCGGTAATGCTCAATGCGGCGATATCATTAAGATCTTTCTTAGAATCAACCCGGACGGCATCATTGAGGACATCTCCTTCCAGACCTTCGGCTGCGGCGCTGCGATAGCGACTTCGTCGATGACGACCGAGATGGTCAAGGGCATGAACATCGAAGATGCGCTCAAGGTCACGCGTGAGCAGGTCGCAGATGAGCTCGGCGGTCTTCCGGCAAGCAAAATGCACTGCTCGAATCTTGCTGCAGAGGCGCTTCACAAGGCAATCAACGAGTACAAGGTGAAATACAACATGATATAGGCGCCGGATGAGTTCTTCACCCGCCAGAGTTCTGTTTTTCATTTTTTTTCTCGCATTCCTCTCTCCCTGTTTTGCGGACGGTTTCGACGATCTTCTTGATGAATCCGGGCTCGAGGGGAGCTTTTCTCCAACACTCCGTATCGGCATAAAGGTCGACGTGACATCGGTAGCCCTTTCCGGAGACGCCGACGTCCTTGACCAGAACGGGAGCGTGACAGGTCAGATCCAGGGCGCATACGAGCTGTCTGTCAAGGATGGCGAGATCTCCATATCCGGAACGAAATTCGGGCGCGGTCCGATCCGTCTGCGTTCGAGCCTGCTGCCGCTGAAAATCGGGACGACCATGCTCCGCGGAGAGGTCGAGATCTTTCTGCAGAACGGAAAGCTGACGGTCGTGAACGAACTCGGGATCGAGGATTATGTCCGCGGCGTCATCAACAAGGAGGCGATCCCCTCCTGGCCGCTCGAGGCGAAAAAGACGCAGGCTGTGCTGGCTAGGACCTTCGCCGTCTACCAGAAGATGTTCAATCCGCGAAGCAGACTTTACGACCTTGCTCCGTCGGTCCTGGATCAGGTCTACGGCGGTCTCGGCAAGGAGGATCTGTCGTCGAACAGGGCCGTCAACGAGACGAAGGGCGAGGTCATAACGATCGGCTCGAATCCGGCCAAGATCTACTTCCATTCGACCTGCGGCGGTACGATTTCGAGCTCTGCCGAGGTCTGGGGCAAGGATGAACCTCATCTTAAGGAAAAGGCGTGCCCATACTGCATTAAATCGTCGCTTTACCGCTGGACCCGCAAACTGGATACAGCCGACGTCGCGAAGAGACTGAGCCCGGCCGGGATCTCCGGCGGGATACAGTCGATAAAGACGGAGCGGGGCAGGACGCGTGTAAAAAACGTTGTCGTCAACGGCAAAAAAATCCCGGTCAACAAGTTCCGAGAGCTTGTCGGTTTTTCGGTTGTCTGGTCCAATGACTTCACCGTTCAGAAAAACGGCAAGACACTGATTTTCCAGGGGAAAGGCGCCGGACACGGAGTCGGCGTCTGCCAGTGGGGGATGGCTGGTATGGCGGCTCAGGGGAAGAACCACAAGGAGATACTGAAGTTTTATCTGAGCGGAATCGAAATAAGAAAAATGTATTAAAAAAAATTTCTTAATAGAATCTCTCGTTTTACTTTTTGGAGGCAACTATGAAAAAATTTCTCTTTCTGACAGTCGCTGTTATGGCGGCACTTACTTTTATCGCCTGCGGTTCGGGCAAGAGCGAGAACGGCGGCGAGGGAAACGGCGGTCCGCGCTGCGGAGACGGCAAGATCGATGACGGCGAGGTCTGTGACGGAAACATCGCCTGCGCCGACGCCGGTCACTTCTATCCTGAGTTCGAGGCGGTCTGCAACAGCGACTGCACGGCTCTCGACACCACCAACTGCAAACCGCGCGACCCGAACGACAAGTGCGGAAACGGCACGATCGATGCCGGCGAGACCTGCGAACAGGGACAGGTCAAGGATTGTTCCGAGCTTTCGGCAAGCACTCCGGTCGGTCAGTCAAGATGCAGACGCGACTGCCGCGGATGGACTTCCGAGGACTGCTCTACCGGCGGAAAGATCAGGACATGTGCGCAGACAGTCGACTGTATCCTCAAATGCGGTGACGATTCCTGCATCAACGCCTGCAAAGAGGCGGCTACGGATCAGGGAGCGTCTCTTCTCGCGGCTCTTGAAAGCTGTGCATCGGCGTGCGGCGGTCTAGCCGACACAAACTGTCTGACTTCAAACTGCAGCAACGAATATTATGAATGCTTCCCGCTTGAGAAGTGCGGAAACGGCAAGATCGACGAGGGCGAGATCTGCGAAGATAAGGAGACAAAGCCCTGTCAGGAGCTCAACACGGAAGACAAAACCTGGCAGCCTATCAACGACGCTATCTGCAACGCTTCCTGCGACGGCTGGGACACCTACTCCTGCATAGACATAAACTCTCTCACATGCTATCAGACTTTCGAGTGTGTTCAGGCATGTTCCGATTCTGCATGTGAACAGGCCTGCATTGCGAAGACTTCGGTTCCGGCAAAGGCAAAATACGACACGATGATGACCTGTCTTGACGAGCACTGCTCAGGTTCGGCGATCTCCGAGGAGTGCATCAACGAGTACTGCAAGTTCCAGGCGGATGCGTGCAAAACGCACCTCACCTGCGGAAACGGCAACATCGACCAGTACGAGATCTGCGAAGCGAAGGAGTTCGTTGACTGCGGCGAAATCAAGAACAGCGCCGGCGAATCGATGTACGAGGCAGGAACGGCTTCGGCTTTCTGCAATTCGAACTGCACCGAATGGAGCGCACTCATGTGCTACAAGTTCTGCAGCTGTGCCGAGGTAAAGACCTGTATCGAGCAGGAGTGCGGCGGATATCCGAACAGCAATGCAGAGAACACTGAAGAGAAGAAGGCCTGCATCAGCAAGTGCGAAGATGAGGGCAACAGTGTGGGCAAGAAAGAGGCTCAGGATTACAGAAATGCGATCGAGAACTGTGTCGAGACAGACCAGTCCGGGAACCCGAACGGCAACAGCGCATGGGATTCAGATGCCTGCAAGGAACAGATGCCTTCACGGGCAGGAGTTACCTGCGGAACAGAAGACAACGCAAAGTGTCCGTACTAAACATTTCGATATTCCGGCGCGGCTGACAGTCGCGTCGGAGCTCAAATCCCGTGTCACAAAAATCTGACGGAAAACAGAGTTCGCAGACGCTGAAAAGGGCGTTGGCGCTGCTTTTGATCGTAGGCATCCTGGGCGGTGCCGGCTCTTTCATGATTTCAAGGGCTGCCAGTTCAAAACTGAATGAATTTACTGAAAATTTTACCAAAAGCATCAAAAAGGGCTACGGACTCGATCTGAGGCTTTCCGGGCTGAAGGCCTCTCTTCTTCCGCCAAGAGTCAAGTTCGATTCCGCCGGGCTTTCCAATGCCGGTTCCGACGTTTTGAAGCTCGAAGGGTGTGTCATCGGGAAACTGAGCCTCAGTTCTCAGATGGAACCAGAAATCGTCTGTGATTCCGCAGCGGTCTACGGCGGGGAGATCGTGACTGCCGCAAAGGCGCTTGCCGCGGTCAAAACCGGCAGGATCAGTCCGAATCCCGCCCGGCCGGCGACATACGGCGGCAGGATCACCGACAGGGTTTCAAAATTTACGCTTTCGATAGAGAAGATGAGCTTCGTCTACGGCATATTTTCCGAGAGCTACAGGCTCGACTACGCTCCGGAAGCCGGCAGCAACAAGGTCTCGCTGAAGCGGGACAATCAGCTTCTCGAGCTCTTTTTCGACTCGAAATTCAACGATGCCAGAGTGCGCCTTGAAAATTTCGACATCTCGAAACTGAGCGGTTTTTTTGCCGAAGGTTTCGGGCTCACTCTGAATGAAGGTTCGGTCGACGCGAGGATCGAGATCGCCCGCGAAAATACTGCTTTCACCCTTCACAGCGACGTTACGGTGCAGAATCTGAATTTTCTCTATCCGCTTTTCGATTCGGTCCCTTTTTCGCTTCCCTTCTTCCGGTTTTTGGGTGATATCAGCTTAGAGGCTATTGCCCAAAGCGTCAGCATAAAACATGCGAAACTCACTCTTGGCGGACTTGACGCCGATTTTTCGCTCGAAAGGAGCCGCGACTTCATTCAGGTCGATGCAAAACCTGACACGATGCAGCTGAACCGCCTCGCGACGCTTATCGGCACGGGTGATATTTTCCGCGATTTCCTTCTCGGAGGCACCCTGACGCTCGACCTCGGATACCGGAAGAATGCAGACGGGGAACCTCTTTTCTCGATCTCCGGCGACGTCTCCGATCCGCAGCAGCTTTCGGAGCGTCTGAACTACCTCAAAGGTGATTTCGAGTATACCTTCACCAATGCCGACGGCAGGAGCTATTCCTTCCGCGTAGGTCCGTCCAATCAACGTTTCGCACGTTTCGATGACCTTCCGAATCACCTTGTCTGGGCGGTCCTGGTGTCGGAGGATGCGGGATTTTATCTTCACAAAGGGGTCGCGTTCGAGGAGCTTGACGCAGCGGTCAAGGACAACGTCAAAAAACACAGGCTGCGCGGCGGTTCGACGATCACTCAGCAGATCGCAAAAAACCTCTTCCTTACCCGCGAAAAGACGCTTCTGCGCAAGCTTCGGGAGCTCCTTCTTGCAATCGAACTGGATGCGACGCTCTCGAAAAACCGGCTTCTCGAGATCTATTTCAACATCGTCGAATGGGCGCCCGGCGTCTTCGGGATCACGAACGCCGCGAACTACTATTTCGGCAAGACTCCAGAGGAGCTCACCCCGATGGAGTCGGCTTATCTCGCCTCGATAATCCCCGGTCCGTCGAAGTATCACTACCAGTTTTTGAACAACAACGTCAGTGAAAGGTGGTACGACCACCTCTACCGGATCCTCACACTCATGCACGACACCGGTCACATCACGCTTGAAGAGTATCTCGATTCGATGCGGGAGATGGTCGTTTTCCGTGAAAGAGAGGAGTAGAGAGTTTTTATTTTAAAGAGGTTCAGATGAAGATAAAATCGGTTATTTTTGATATGGACGGGACGCTGCTTTCGACTCTCAGGATCATCTCTGAAACGAACAACGAGATACTTGAAAAGCACGGTTTCCCGACACATTCGATGGAAAAGTACAAGACCTTCGTCGGTGACGGCCTCAGGATGCTGCTGCGCCGCGCTCTGCCGAAGGATTTTGATGAAAAGCTGCTGGGTCCGATGCTTGCCGAGGTTTTGGACCTCTATCACGAACGCGGTGTCGGTACGATCCCTCCGTTCGACGGGATCCGCGAGACGCTTGACGCGCTGCTTCTGCGCGGAGTGAACATCTCGATCCTGACAAACAAGGAGCACAAGTACGCTATTTTGAATGCAGAGACGATCCTCGGGGAATACAAATTCAACCCGATAATCGGCGAAAGAGCAGGCAAACCGCTCAAACCTGCTCCTGACGGGATCTGGGAAGTGTGCGAAATCACGGGGATACCTCGCGAAAATACGGTCTATGCCGGAGACATGAAGGTCGATGTCGTCACTGCGAAAAATGCCGGAGTCCGTTCCGTCGCCTGTCTCTGGGGGTTCGGCAGAAAGGAGGATCTGGAGGCTCTCGGAGCCGACTATCTGATCGAAAAACCGCTCGATCTGATCAGGATCGTTGACGAATCTTAAGCTGCGGACGAACTGTCTTGCCGCACCTCCGAAAGATCGTACTGAAAACTTTTGCTGTTTAGGTGAAAAGTTTTCAGTTTGCAGAGGGGGTGACGGAACTTTGCGGACCGCCAGTGTTTCATGTCAATTGGATAAAGGAAAAAAGCGTTTTTATGCTAAAAATAATTGACTGAATTTATTGAGAAAATATATTGCGCAGTCTTTTTTGACAAGAGACTTTTTTGGCAAACTGTTTTCAGAGGAAACCGATGATTACGGCTAAAATTTTTGTTTTTATCCTGCTTGGATTCGCGGCAGAGATGATCGACGGCTCTTTAGGGATGGGGTACGGTGTCAGCTCGAACACCTTTCTGCGGACTGCCGGAGTCCCCAGCGCGGTTTCGAGCGCCTGCGTCCATGTCTCCGAAATTTTTACAACTCTTGTTTCGGGACTTTCGCACCTCAAGATGAAGAATGTCCACAAGGGGCTCTTCTTCCGTCTGCTCTTCCCAGGGATCCTTGGAGGCGTCATAGGAGCGTATCTGCTAGTCAGTTTCGAGAGTAAAACTATTGATATCGTTATAGATATTTATCTGCTTGTCATGGGCGGATTCATCTTTGCGAAGATCTTCAGAAAGCTTGGCGAGGCTCGCGAATACGGCAACTACACTATCCCGCTCGGCTTTGCGGGCGGCTTTACGGACGCGATGGGCGGCGGCGGCTGGGGCCCGGTCGTTACGAGCACGCTTCTTGCTTCCGGTCACGATGCCAGAAGAACGATCGGAACGGTCAATACTGCGGAATTTTTTGTCACTATCGCCGAAACGACGACCTTCGTTGCCATGCTCGGCGACATCAGGAACTACACCGAAATAATCCTCGGACTCATTATCGGCGGAGTGATCGCGGCACCTCTCGGCGCCTACTTCTGCAAAAAGGTGCCGGTCAAGCTGATGCTCGGTCTTGTCGGGGCGCTGGTCATTATTCTCAATTCGTACAAGCTTTTAAAGCATCTCGGAATGCTCTGATCCGCTCCACTGCCTGAAAACTGCCCGAAATTTGGAAAACTGAAACGGTTTTGTCCGCGCTTTTTTTGAAAAAAGTCTTTTAGGTGAAAAAACAGCGTGTTTTAGTTGACAGATTTTACACTCAGAAAATAATTCAACGGCTTTTAAGCAGAGGTGATTATCCAAACAACAACCATGGAGGTAAGGCAATGAAGAAGTACAAATGCAAAGTTTGCGGAGAAATTTTTGAAGTAGCTGACGGCGGGAACCCGGTTTGCCCGATTTGCGGCGTTGACGGTGATGATCTTGAACTGATCGAGGATGCGGCTCCTAAATCGAATCCCTATGCCGGGACACAGACCGAAAAGAATCTTGAGGCTGCTTTCGCCGGCGAATCTCAGGCAAGAAACAAATATACATACTTCGCTTCTGCAGCTAAGAAAGAGGGTTACGAGCAGATCGCAGCACTCTTCCTGAAGACTGCTGAGAACGAGAAGGAACATGCAAAAATGTGGTTCAAGGAGCTTAACGGGATCGGCACGACCGCTGAAAACCTCGGTGCTGCCGCTGACGGCGAGAACTTTGAATGGACCGATATGTATGAGGGATTTGCAAAGACGGCTGAGGCTGAGGGCTTTGCTGAGCTTGCAAAGAAGTTCAGAATGGTCGGCGCTATCGAAAAGCACCACGAAGAGCGCTACCGCGCACTTCTTAAAAACGTTGAGGCTCAGCAGGTTTTCGCGAAGAGCGAAGTCAAGGTTTGGGAATGCCGCAACTGCGGACACATCGTTGTCGGCACGAAGGCTCCCGATGTATGTCCGGTCTGTGCTCATCCGCAGGCATATTTTGAAGTAAACGCAGAAAATTACTAAAGAGGTACTGATATGAATATGAAATTCTACAGATGCGAGCGCTGCGGTCAGATAGTAGCGATCGTAAAGGGAACCGCCGCTCCCCTTGTCTGCTGCGGCGAAAAGATGAAGGAGATCCTTCCCGGAACTACCGATGCTTCCGTTGAAAAGCACGTTCCTGTCTGCGAAGTCAAAGACAACAAAGTCGTTGTTTCTGTCGGATCGGTAGCTCACCCGATGATCGACGAGCACTACATCGAGTGGATCGCGATCCAGACCAAGTTCGGTAATCAGCGCAAGGCTCTGAAACCCGGCGATGAGCCGAAGGCTTGCTTTGCTCTCTGCGAAGGCGACGAACTTATTTCGGCATACGCTTTCTGCAACCTTCATTCACTCTGGAAGGCATAAATCCGTGTAAAACATACCGGATGCTGTCTGAGTATCCGGTATCTTAAATTTCGTGAAACGTTGATCCAGATTAGGTTTCGGGTCTGATTATCCCTTTACTCCCTGCGTTCGTCGACATAGTTGCCGTTTTTTGCGTCTTCAAGTTCGATGCGGTCCATTTCGGAGAAGATGTAGTTCAAGACGATCCCGGCGATGCTCAGATCGTCGAGCCAGCCGATGACCGGGATAAAATCGGGGATCAAGTCGATCGGAGAAATTATATAGAGCAGCGCTCCGGCGATAATTGCTTTCTGTGTTACCGAAATCTTAGGTGAAACAAAGAAGCCGTAGAGCTGCTTCGCCTTCTTAACTATATCGATATTTTTTGCTTTTGAAGCCCAGTCGGAGAACTCGTCAACGATTTTCTGCTGTTTTTTCGGATCGGAACCGTTTTTTACCCATTTTGAATTTTTGAAATCGTCAAAATTCATATTTTGCCTCGCATTAAGGTTATAATGTCGCGCTGGTTTTAACAAAACTTTGATATTATGCACATTTTTCGCGGTTTTTACACTTTTTTGTGAAAATTTGTCATGAAATGTGTTAGTCTCTGCCGTTGCGGCGGGAAGCCGCAGGCGTTCTGAAGACTGAATTTCGGAGCTGTTCATGGAAAAAAACAGAGATAAAAGCGTACTTGTAACGGGAGCTCTCCGCGGCATCGGCAGAGCTGTAAGCCTCAGGCTCGCTGCGGAGGGCTACAGGGTCATTTTGAACTACCGCGGTGACGGCGAGGATCGTGCAAACATGCTGAAAAGCGAGATAGAGGGACTTGGCGGAGCTGCTAGGATTATAAAATTCGATGTCGCCGACAGGGATGAATGCAGCGAGGCTCTTGGTGAATATCTCAAATCAAATCAGCCCTTCTGGGGAGTGGTGCTCAATGCAGGGATCTGCCGCGACGGACTCTTTCCGGTTATGAGTCAGGGCGATTGGACGAGCGTCATCGACACGAATCTGAACGGCTTTTACAATGTTCTGCGTCCTGTCGTGATGCCGATGTGCAAAAAGAGAGAGGGGAGGATCGTCGTGATCTCGTCGGTCTCAGGTGTGATCGGCAACAAGGGACAGGTCAACTACAGCGCTTCGAAAGCCGGTCTGATAGGGGCTGCGAAGGCTCTGGCGCTTGAGGTCGCATCCCGCTCAATCACGGTCAACGCGATAGCTCCCGGCGTTATCGAAACGGATATGACGGAGAGTCTGGACAGATCGATCGCCGATATGATCCCTCTGAAGCGTTTCGGAAAAAGCGAAGAGGTCGCCGCCCTGACCGCCTTCCTGCTTTCTGAAGAGGCCGGATACATCACGAGAGAGGTCATCTCGATCAACGGCGGGCTTCACTAGATTTTCAGAAAATATCAGCCGTTTTTGGCTGCAAGTTTTGCCTTGATGTATTCGTCGAGGCCGCCCATCTGCATGATCTGATCTACCTCTGGCGGAAGCGGCGGGAAGGTGACGTTAGAGCCGTCGGGAAGTTTGACTGTGCCGGCTTCGGTGTCGATTTCAACGACATCACCGCGTTTTACCCTGCCGAGCAGGTTCTTGATTTCGAGAGCCGGAAGACCTGCGTTGATGCAGTTCCTGAAGTATATCCTGCTGTATGATTCCGCGATTATTGCGCCCATCCCGAGGTACTTGAAGCAGAAGGCTGCCTGTTCGCGTGAAGAGCCGCAGCCGAAATTTTTGCCGGCGATGATGATGTCTCCGGGTTTGACCTCCTTGATAAAATCAGGATCCTCGTCCTCAAGCGAGTGCGATGCGATCTCCTGCGGTTCTGTGACCGTGTAGGTGTATTTCCCGGGGAAAATAACGTCGGTGTTGACATCGTGTCCGTAAACAAAAACCTTTCCCTTGATGATTGCCATAATTTCCTCCTAAAAATTTATTCAGGTACGATTATTGCCGTTCCGAAAATCTTTTCAACCTTGGGGAATGCCGCCTCGGCCTCTTCCCGCGTCGCGTAGCATCCGTGGCGGAGCCTGTACCAGACGGCGCTGCCTTTTACCTTTTCTGAGATCCTTGCCCCGAGCTGATTGTGCGACTTGAGGAAGTTCTCGACATCTTCCAGCGATTTCGACGCGTAAAGCTGGATCGAAAAGGCGCACCTTGAGGGCTTGCGCTGGCTTGTCGGCTGAGCTGCCTGTACCGGTTCGCGGACAGCCGGAGCCGGCTTGGTTTGTGCTGCCGGAGCGGTTTTCGGTTGTTTCTGCGTCAGATCGGCACCCTTAAGGATATCTTCAAGACTCCTGTTTCCTGGTTTCGTATTCTCTTTTTCAGCAGCCTTGGTCTGCTGGGGTTTCGGCTGCTCTTTGGGCTTGGGCTCCTGCTTTTCCGGCGCCTTTTCCGCCTTTGCCTGCTCTTTGCGCGGCTCTACCGCCTTTTTTTCATCTTTTTTCGGCTCGGGTTTTGCCGCTTCAGCCGTTTTGACTGCCTTAGTCTCGTCTTTTCTGGGTTTAGCCTCTTCGGCTGCCTTGGGTGCTTCGCGGACCGGTTCTTTTTCAGCCGGTCTTGCGGCGACTGTTTCCGTATTCTTAGGTTCGCCGGCCGGGCAGACGATCTCGGCGCTGCATTCTCCGGATTCATCCAGAGTGTGATGCTTTTGCGCACACGCCATCAGCTCTCCGTACTTCGCCTGAAGCTCGTCGATCTTATCCGAATAGAGGACCAGCTTTTCGTTCTGCCACGAGTCGTCAGAGCTCTCCTCAGTCTCGCCGCATCTGCCGATAAAGATCCCGACGGTCAGAACAAGCGCGAATTCGACGAAAAGAAGCAGGATGTTTACGCTCCGCGTGCTGAAAAGGATGTTTTCTCTGTTATTGCTGTCCACGCTGCCTCTCGAAACGTTTTTTGTTGAACTTGCGGATCAGCATTAGCGAACTCGGATCCGTAGGCTCGTCTTTTTTGAGACTGTTGTATATCTCCAGTAAATCCGAAGCGTTGTCGTCTACGTTGGGCACGGACTGGTTGTCTGTGGAACGCATGAAATAGTATAGTTTTTTGCGGGTCCTCTCAAGCTCTGAAACAGCATCGGCGATCGTTTTTGCCGTAACTTCGTGGAGCAGCAGGCCGCGTCCGCATTTTCTGACCTTGTCCGCGATGACGCTGCCGGCCGAGACGACCAGACATTTCCTTGCCGCTATGGCGTTGTTGACGAGGAAGGTGTCGCCGCGGTGCCAGTGCGCTGGGATGATCAGTGCGTCGAAGGTGTTGAGCGCCGCGTTCATCCTGCCGGGCTGGATCGGACCGTGGAATATGACGTTCGTGTTTCTGACCCGCTGCTTCAGCCTGTTACCGAACTGAGCGTTTTCATGTGTTTCACCGTAGATGTGGAGTTCGTTCTGATAACCCTGGGAGTAGAGCAGATTGAACGCGTCTATCAGCTCGATGATTCCCTCTTCGGGCAGGATCTCGCCCATAAAGCCGAACTTCACCGCCCCTTCGATCTCGAAAGGCCTGTTGTCAAAGGTTCCGTCGCATAGCATCCCGGCGTCGATGACGGAGACCTTGTGCTCAGGGATGGCGTCACTGTAAAAAGTATCGTATTCGTTCTGCGAGAAGAAGATGAACCTGTCGCAGAAGTTGATGACGTCGTCTGTCAGATCGCTCCTTTCGCCTTTAATCGTCGAGGTCAGGGCCTCCACCTTCGAGCGGTTGTAGTACTGCGAGTAGCGTCCGATGTTTTCAAACCAGAAAGAGTGCGAATTGTCCGGTCTGAAGCAGAGCACGAGCTTCTTCACGAAGAAGGAGAGGGATGTGCTGATGAAGTTGGATATCCTGATCGTTTCAGGGTCTCCTGAGGCCGGATAACCCTTTTTGAAGAGCGAGTTGGAAAACAGGAATCCGTCGGTTATCGAGCAGACGACGGGGATCCTGCGCTCCTTGGCGATGAACGGATAGTTGAAGGAGTGGTTCTTGAGGCTCCAGATGTGGACGCAGTCGAAATGCTCCTCCTTCAGGATGAAGTCGAAAACATTGTCCATCCGCTCGTTGATATAGGTCTCGCTGAAGGTCTCGTAGCGGGTAGGAATGTATGTCGTCATCAGCTTGTAGTGCGGAGTCTGGACGATATTGAGCGCAAAAAGCTCCCTGCTGTCTGAGAACTCGGGGTAGAAAACTGTGAGCTGGACCTTGCTGCTCAAACTTTCCAGCAGGAGCTCGATGTAGCTGTTGAAGAAAGCGAGCGACATCCCGCTCTGAGGCGGGGAGTCCAAAACAAAAAGTACGGAAGTCACGTTACAACCCGCAGATCGTTCCGGAAAGCGCGCTCATCGCAGCCGTCGCCGGACTTGCGATATGGACCTCGCCGTTCCCCTGTTTGCCTTTAAAATTGCGGTTGGAGGTAGAGACTATGACCTCGCCGTCTCCCGTCATGCCGATCTGACCGGATGCGCAGCCTCCGCAGCCCGGATTCGCGATGAGGAATCCTGCATCGAAAAGCGTCTCCAGGATCCCGTTTTTCATCAGCTGGCCGTAGATCCTTCTCGAAGAGGGGACGATATAGCCGTTGGTCTTTATCTGCTTGCCTTTAACGAGTTTAGCGACCTCTTCGAAATCTGAATATCTGCCGTTCGTGCAGCTTCCGATGAAGACCGTATCCACCTTTTTGCCTGCGAACTCGGAGACTCCGTGGACGTTGTGCGGATGCGGCGGCGCTGCGACAAGAGGTTCCTTGAGGTCGTCGAAGCTGAGCTCGTAGACCTTCGCGTATTCGGCATCCTCGTCCGCCTTGAACTCAGGGAATCCCTCAAGCCCGACGGTCGGGATCATAATGCTGATCGCTCCCATCTCGGTACCCATGCTGGCGATCGTTATGCGCTCGTCAAGGGTGAGCTTTTCGATCTCCGGTCCGTAAAGTTCTACGACCTGTCCCAGGAATGTGCGCGAGCCGAAATTTTTGAGCATGAAAAGCGCGATATCCTTTGCGCGGATAGAGTCTCCGCGTTTGCCTGTGAAGTTCAGTTCTACGGTCTGCGGGACCTCGAACCATGTCCTTCCGGTCTTCCAGATGTATGAAATATCGACATCTCCCATTCCCTGACCGAAGCAGGCGATGGCTCCCATGATGTTGAAGTGGCTGTCGGTGCTGACGATCGTCATTCCCGGTTTCGCGTATTCGTCAATGATGATGTGCGAACCGATCCCTGCGTCAACGTCGTAGACCTTCAGGCCCTCTCTGCGTGCGAAATCGCGGCATCTCTGCTGGTTGACTGCGTAAGGGATCGTCTTTGCCGGAGCAACGCAGTCGAAGGTGAACATCGTTCTGTTTTTATCGGCGATCAGGTTGTCTGTGAAGTTCTTTTCAAGGTTGTTGACGACATTCGCGCCCGCAAAGTCCCTGGCGCTTTTGTAGTCGATTCCGATCCATACGATGGAGCCGGGAGCCACCGATTCGTTCTTGTCGATCAGGTGGTCGTAAAAAATCTTTTCGATAATGGTTCTGCCCATAGTTTTCTCCTTTTATAAAAAAACAATGGAATTTACGACTTACAATATTTTTTGCAATTAAAGGCGGAATTAAAAAATCATTCCTCGTCCTCTTCCGGCTCTTCGATGTCGGGAGAGTAGACCGTAACGCGGTTCCTGCCGTGTTTTTTGGAATAGTAAAGCGCAGTGTCAGCCTGCCTCTGGAACTCGGCCGCGGTTATCGGCTCCGCCTCGTTGAACGAGGCGACTCCGAATGAAGCGGAGACGTGGATCGAGGTGTCGCCGAAGTGCGTGATCGAATCGTAGACGATCTTGCGGATCTTTTCGGCAAGCTTCTCGGCTACGGAGAGCGTCATGTTCGTGAGGATCACGAACTCCTCGCCGCCGTATCTGGCGCAGATGTCGTACTTTCTGGAATTGCTCTTCAGACAGTTCCCGATCATTTTTATGATCTGGTCGCCCGCCTGGTGTCCGTATGTGTCGTTGACATCCTTGAAGTGGTCGATGTCGACCATGATCATCGAGAGCGGCTGCCCCGAGCGCGAAGCCTCGTTGGTCTTGTTTTTCAGCGATTCGTCGTAGAATCGGCGGTTATAGAGGGTCGAAAGAGCGTCGGTCATCGACAGGTTTTCGACCGCTTTGTACATCTCGATGTTGTTGAGGGCCGAAGCCGTGACCTTGCAGATGGTCTTTATCGAGTCCGTGTAGCTCTTCATCGTTGCGAAGTCTTCGGGTTTTTCAGTCAGTATCGAGACGACGCCTTTGATTTTGCTGTTGTAGCTGATCCTCCGGCACGAAATCCCGCTGAAGCGGTTGAGTTCGCTGAATTTGTTCGAGAAAATAGGCTTCGATCTGCGTTTGTTGACATCTTCGGCTTCAAAAACCTCGTCGAGCTTTTCATCGAGGATCATGGCGTGGATCGAGCCGGATTCGAGCTCTTCGCCGACTGCCGTCTCGCGGAGATCTTCCTGCCCGTACGGCCACTTTTTCTGTTCGCTTTCGGCAAGTGTGAATGCGTAGCCTACCGGATTCCCGCTGTTTTCGGACCTTTCGCAGAAAAACATCCCCTTTACGCCCGGAACCAGGTTGAAAATTGCGACAGAAACGGTCTTCAGAAGTTCGTCATGGTCGAAAGAGTCGATGATTTTGGATATCTGTCTGGAAAGTATCTCGCTTTTCCGTCTCTCTTCGGCAATCCGGTTGAAGGTCAGTCCGTAACGGATACTGCTTATTATGTTGCTCTTGACTGGTTCGAATTTCTTTATTATTTCATCGTTGGGAGGCTGATTCTTCATAACTGAATCGAGCACCAGGACATACTTTTTGTCGAGGTCGTAGTCGAACGGCATTATCGGGAAATAGACCCTCTGGTTGAAGGGTGCGATTAACGGGATGTCGTCGCTCTCTCCGAGAAGTGTCCGCGTCGGGTAGGGCCTGCAGTCGTGTATGCAGCTGTAGAGGAGCCCCTTGCTTTCGAATTCCTTGCCGGTCATGTAGTCGCGGACCATGTTGCCGTCGAGCGGTTCGATCAGCTTCAGCCTGATCTTCGTGTTGTCCGGCGAGCTGGGGTTTTCCAAAGATTTTTTCAGCTGTCCGAAGGGGTCGTCTACGATCGGCGAACTGATGCTTCTCTGAACGGGAGATGCCGCCTTTTTCGGTTCATCCTGTCTTTCGATCCACTCTTTTATGGATTTCGACTTTGAAAAAAAGCCGACTCCGAGAGAGGAGAGGACGAAGAGCGCGCTGGTTATGAAATGGGCAGGATCGCTGAATTCGCCGGAAGTCACCATCACGATGAAGGCGATGACCGAGTAGGCGATGTATCTCCCGTGCCTGTTTTCATTGGTCTGCGCCACAAGAGGCAGAGCAAGAAAGACGAGCGGCAGGATAGCGGTCCTGATCTCTCCGAATGAAGCCGAGATCGCAAAAACCGGCAGAATGAAGACTGTAAAAATCGGGATCTTCGCCTTCTCGTTTTTCTTTGCATAGAGAAGCGTCGCGTAAAAGAGTACCCAGAGGACTATGGAGACTGCGATCTGGACAGTCGTGTCCTTGATGGAACTCAGGCTCAGCGAGGAGATCAGGCAGAAGACCAAAGTCAGGATGTGTAAAAAAAATTCGGATCTAATGAGGTTTGATATCATCTTTTAAAATGAATTGGTCTGCGCGAATCATCATGAATCTTTTGCGCAGAAGCTCCTCTTTGGCTCTTCTATCCTTATCCAAGTGATTTCGCTGTTGTTTCTTTTCTTCTATTTTCTTTTGCAGGTTTTTCTGCTGATTTTCAATGGATTCGGAGATTTGAGCCAGCCTGGAATTGCGTCTGCAGACCCCGATGGTGTCGGCAGCGATCACCGCGGCAAAAAAAACAACCAAACAAATAAGAAGCGTGTAAACCTTTCTGTTCATCCCTTTGCCTTCGTTGCGACAGCGATGTTTTCAAACTTAAGCGACTTCAAAATGTCAAGGATTTTAGTTACTTCACCGTGCTGAGTCGCCGTATCCGCCTTAATTACCATAATATATTTCAATCGCATGGTATCGTCAAATTTAGAGAGCACTTTTTTTACCTCCTCAACAGATTCCATCGCGACGCCGTTCATTTCGATCCTGCCGTCGGCAGCGATCCCGATTTCGTATTTTTCACTGGCAGTGAGAGGAACGTCCGCACTTGCCTGAGGAAGGTCGATCTTTAGCCCCGATTCCTTGACGAAGGTGCTGGTCAGCGAGAAGAAGATTAACAGGGTGAAGAGGACATCGACCAGCGAGCTGATGTCGACCGAAAAATTCTTGTCACTGTTGCGTTTGAGGTTCATCTGTGCGCTTTCTCAAAAAAGATAGGGTCTACCAAAACGTATACGAGCGGAAAAATACCGGTGAGGCTTTTCGGAAGGAATATCAGCGCAAGCGTGAAAACGATGCAGAAAAGCGACGGCGAGAGGTATCTTTCGGCAAATTCCGGCTCAGGCGCAGGCAGTCTGTCTCTGAGATCCGAGAGCGGATCCGCATATCCGAAAAGGTCGGAAAGGACGACCGCGTAAATTATAACGAGTATGGCCAGATCGATGATAAAGAATGCAAAAAAGTTCAGGATCGCAGGGGTCACGGCGAGAGCAAAGAAAAACTTGTATGAAAAAAGTGCCGGTTTTTTCAACTGCTGATCCGGTCTGATGTTGCGGCGGATGTCGTCGATATAGTAGAGCAGAGTCGCGCCGACGACCGGCAGGATAGTCGGAAATACGATATCCAGACTCAGCGAAACCGCTATGACGAGAAGTGTCAGAACGAAGAACGCGGCGTCTATCTTCCGCCAGTCGAAGTGCTCGACCGCAAGAAAGCGGAGAGCCGTCTCCTTTGCGAGTTTCGCAAGGAGAGTGTTCGAGAAAAATTTATATTTCGAAGCCTGTGAAAGGTAGTTGTCGATAAGTCTCTGCTCGGCTTCGCTCTTCATTGACGGAGTGTCGACATCCTGCCAGAGGTGGCCGGTCATCTCGGCAAAACCGAATCTGCCGGCTTTAGAGAGCGCCTCCATGCCGTTTGAAACAGAGACGTCTCCTGTCTTGTCGTAGCGGCTCTGCAGTTCGTCGAAAATTTTCCCCGTGCAGAGGAAAAGTCCGGTATCTACAGCGTCGTACTGCTTCAGCGCCTTCGCGATCTTTACGATCTTTCCATCCTCCGTTACGACTTTCGTCGCATCGTCGAGGTCAAAAACGCCGTTGATGTCGCGGTCGACAGAGAGTATCGCGTCAAAATCCGAAAGAAGCGGTTCCGCCTTTGCCAGGAAATCTGCCAGAAAGTCGTTCGAAAAGATATGATCCGACATCGAAAGCAGGAATGGTGAATCAGGATCAAGAGCCTCTTTCGAGCGGAGAAGCGAGATGCCGTTTTTCTTGTCGAATTCCGTGTTCTCGACAAAAACGACCCCCGTAAGCCCGCGTTTTTTGACGTAATCGATGATCTGGTCGCTGCGGTAACCGACGACGACGACGATCTTTTCGATCCCGGCAAGCTGCATGAGCGTGATGATCCGCTCGATCAGCGGCACTCCGCCGACCGGCATGAGCGGTTTAGGTTCCTTGCGGCCTTCGCTGTTGAGCCTGCTGCCGAGTCCGCTGGCAAGAATAACTCCCTGTTTTATCATGTCATCCTCACAGTTTCGGTTTCATGTCCTCGGCGATTTCGGCCTTTTTCGCAGCAACATACTCTTTGTAACCGTCAAGGTCGTCCTTGTCGAAGCAGAGCGGAGTCAGGAAGGTGTAGACAAGCATCTCGAAAAGGAGACAGTCGAGAAGCCAGGGTTTGCCTGTGAGCGCCGTCGCAACGCCGGACGAGAAGAGCAGGATTACCGCTACGGACATAAAGAAAAGTAACGCTTTGTTGAATTTGCGTCCGTGGTGGCTGAGGAAGGGGTAGAACGAAAGGTTGTTCCAGCCGATCCATAAAAAGACGGGGATGACCCAGAACTTGTAGTTCGGAATGAAGCCCTGAAGCTGCGTGCCGATGACGCCGACGATGTAGAATGCCGAGACGGGGCGCGGAGTCCCAAGCCAGAAACGGCGGAAGCTGATGTCGTAGACCTCGTTCCTCGCATGGCGGATACAGCCGAATGCGAGCGGGATCATGCCCATGCAGAATGCGAGCAGCGGGCTTATCTCGTGGTAGAAGCTGAAGACGATGAATGCCGGGCAGACCGCATAGGTGACATGGTCCGCGATCGTGTCGAGCTCAGCTCCGAAACGGTTGCTCATCTTGGTGAGACGTGCAACGATGCCGTCAACGAAATCAAATACATACGCAGCCATGATCAGGTAGCATGCCTGATGCAGGTAGTAGTCGGACATTGCCTTTTCGGAGGCGACCAGACTCTCTATCGCAAGGACGGCCGACCCGAATCCGATCGCGACGTTTCCGAGCGTCGCGACATCTTTAAGGTGGATCATTCTCATTTTAACCAACTCCGGTAAAAAAACTCACAAAGGCACCCATGATAAAAAAAAAGGTGAAAAAATCACGTTTGTTTTTTTTATTGTTCATCTTTTTTTTGACAAATGGCATAAGTCGCCTAACATCCGCTGTTTTTTTTTGCTGAATTTAACTTTTTTACTTGGAGGTTCAAATGAAAAAATTTTTGGCAGCTGCACTTGTTCTTTTTGCAGCATTGACAGTTTCAGCAGGCAGCTACGGCCTTGCAGACAGCATGTACATCCAGCCGAACATCGGTATCGGTGCGGCATTTGACGAGGGCAACCAGTTTGGTATCGCTCCCGGCGTTGACATTGATTTCCATGTTTGGAAGACAGGCGGTCCGGCTGCAGGCGACATGTTTGCAGGTATCGATTTCCAGTTTGCTTACTGGGTTCCGACAGCGGACACGGGAAATACCAAGATCCATGTCATGAGAATGCCCATTCAGGGAAACTTCTCATATGAGTTCTCAACCAAAGGAAAACCGGGCGCAGGTCCTCTTACTGCTGCAGGTCCCTGGTATTCAATGGGTGTTGGTCTTAACTTCATGGCTGCAAGCGGCGACGGCGCAAGTGCTCTTAACGATGTTATGGATCACTTCGAGGCAAGCTTTGCATGGGGAATCGGCGGAATCCTTACCTTCAACGACAAGTGGACGCTTAAGGTCGGTTTCGGCGGCGATGCAGGCGACCATTGGGATGCTGCTTACTTCATGGCTGAAGCTGGTATGAGATTCGGCTTCTAAGTTTAATTGTTTTCTCTTTTCGTAATCCGAACAAATTTCAAAAATTTTCCGACTGCTTGACAGCAAAACTCTGTTTCGAGGTACAATGACTAAAAAAATTGCCGAAATGGCAACAGACACTACTTTCGAGGCTTTCGGGTTCAAGTCCGATATCATGGAGGGTATCCGCGAGGCGGGCTTCAGACAGCCCAGCCCTATCCAGGCCGAGGCTATCCCGCTCATCATGCAGGGGCGTGACGTGATCGCGCAGTCCCACACTGGGACAGGAAAAACGGCGGCGTTCGGGCTTCCGGTGATGAACAACATGCAGCGGGATATCGGTATCGAGCTGATCGTCATCACGCCGACCCGCGAGCTGGCGGCTCAGATCGGAGACGAGCTCTACCGGCTCGGCAAATTCGCCGGGATCCACACCTGCACCATCCTCGGCGGCCACTCTTATTCGAGGCAACTCCACCTCTTGCAGAGCGGAGTCCAGGTGCTGGCGGCGACTCCAGGCAGGCTTCTTGATATGCTGAAGTCGGGCAAAATCGCTGTCGTCGAGCCGGTGACAGTCGTGCTTGACGAGGCTGACGAGATGCTTGACATGGGGTTCATCGACGATATCCGCGAAATCTTCGGCTTCCTGCCGGAGAAGAGGCAGACGCTGCTCTTTTCAGCGACCATGCCCGAGCCCATCCGCAGGCTTGCCGACACCATTCTGCAGGATCCTGTTTTCGTGCAGCCGAATCTCAGTGACGAGTCGACGAACAGCGATATCAGGCAGTCTTACTATATCGTTGAAGAGGAGGAGAAGGACCGCGCCCTGACACGTCTGATCGAAGAGCAAAACCCTGAAAAAGCTATAGTTTTCTGCAGGACCAAGCTCGAAGTCGACAGGGTGAGCACCCTCCTGATAGTCCGTGGTTTCAGCGCGAAGGCTCTGCACGGCGATCTTGAGCAGGCACAGCGGAATCAGGTGATGTCGAGCTTCAGGAAGGGGCTGATCGATATCCTTGTGGCGACCGATGTCGCTGCGAGGGGGCTTGATATCGCCGATGTCACACATGTTTTCAACTACCATATCCCCTTCAACGCCAAGGAGTACATTCACCGTGTCGGCAGGACCGGCAGAGCCGGAAAGGAGGGTATCGCGATCACGCTGGTGACCCCGTCGGAGTTCAAAAACATCCGCCGTATCGAGAAAAATGTCGGTTCGGAGATCGAAGTGAAGGTCATCCCGACGCTGCAGAACCTGCGCGAAGAGCGTCTGCGCCGTCTGCTTGCCGAGGTGCTGGAGGCGACGCCGACAAAATCGGGTCTCGAACTTGTCGAGATGCTTGAGGAGCAGCTTGCGCCGAAGTCGATCGCCGTGATCCTTGCGTCGATGATGCTCAAAAAGGAGGAGCCGGAAGATGAGGCTCCGGAGCCGGAGCAGATCGGCTTCACCGAAAAAAAGATCCGCCAGCTTCTTCGTAAGGATCGTGAAAGTGAGGATGAAAAATCGAGGCGCAGAGGCGGTGCCAAGGGGCGTGCGTTCGGAAAAAAGCCAGGTGAAAACAGACATAAACGTTTTTTCGGCAAAAATAGTTCCAAACACGGCGGAGATTTCGGCGACGTAGATTTGCGAAACGGCCGAAAATATAAAAAATCTTCCAAAAAGGGCGAAAAGGAGAGCAGAAAATCGGGGGAGAAATGGAAAAAAAGTTGATTCTCGGCATCGAAAGCAGCTGCGACGACACCTCGGTCGCTGTCGTCGATTCGGATTATCACGTCTGTTCGGTCCGGACAGTTTCGCAGACGAGCATCCACAAGCTTTTCGGGGGGGTCATCCCGGAAATCGCGTCGCGCAACCACCTCGCGTGGGTCATTCCGGCGCTGAACGCGGCACTCTCTGAGGCCGGCGTCACCCGTGACGACATAGATGCGATCGCCGTCACCAGCTATCCGGGGCTGATCGGCAGCCTGCTGGTCGGAGTCTGTGCGGCGAAGGGGCTTGCTGTCGGTTGGAAAAAACCGATAATCAGCGTCAATCACCTCAACGCACACATCGCATCATCGCTTCTCGAAAAGCCGGGCAGGCCTGAACTTCCGTATCTCGCGCTTGTCGTTTCCGGAGGTCATACCTCTCTGATCGAAGTCACGCCGGAGGGCAAGAAACTTCTCGGCGAGACGATGGATGACGCGGCCGGAGAGGCGTTCGACAAGGTCGCTAAGATGGGAGATCTCGGTTATCCGGGAGGTCCGGTGATAGACAAGCTTGCCCAGAAGGGCGATCCGGAAAAGTACAGGCTTCCGTACCTTTTAAAAAACAACAACAAGTATGCTGATGAGATCCTCTTCTCGTTCAGCGGGATAAAATCGGCTGTGAAGCGCGTCCTGGAGCAGCCGGATGTCGATATCCCGTCGCTGATGGCGGCTTTCCAGAGCAGGATCGTGGAGCTGATCTCCCGAAAGATCGAGCTTGCCATGAGCCGCAGGGATTACCGTGCTCTCGTCGTTTCGGGCGGTGTCAGCGCAAATTCTGCCGTTCGGCAGATGGCTGAAGATATTTCGAAAAAACACCGGATAGAGCTCTTCCTGCCTGAACTCAGATTCTGTCAGGACAACGGTGCGATGGTAGCTGCCGCCGCGATGGACGACCTCTTTGCCGGAAGATTTTCAGAACTTGATTTTGACGTCGCGCCGACCGTGCGCCCCAGAGTCTAGCTTATTCGTAAACGTGGACCGGGATCTCTCCTTTGATTCCGTAGTAGCAGCCTTCCGCGAGAGCCTTCATCTCGTCTTCGCCGGGGAAAACCTCGACATCTGCGATGAATGAAACTTTCTCTTTGATCCAGCCGACGAACATCTTGTCGTAGGCGATTCCGCCGGTGAGGATGATGACATCGACCTTGCCGTCAAGAGCTGCTGCGAGTGCGCCGATCCCTTTGGCAACCTGATAAGCCATAGCTCTGTAGACGAGTTCCCACTCCTTGTCGCCGGATTTTACTCGCTGCTCGACTTCGTACGCGCTGTTCGTGCCGAGGTAGGCGACAAGACCGCCGTTCCCTTTGATCTTTTTCATGATATCAGCTTTGGTGTATTCGCCGCTGAAGCACATGTTTACAAGCTGTCCTACCGGAACGCCGCCGCTTCTTTCCGGAGTGAAGGGGCCTTCGCCGTTGAGAGCGTTGTTGACGTCGATGACTCTGCCGCCTTTGTGCGCTCCGATCGAGATGCCGCCGCCCATGTGAGCAACGATGTAGTTGAGATCCTCATATTTTTTGCCTCTTTCGCGGGCATATCTTCTTGCAACAGCCTTCTGGTTGAGAGCATGGAAAATGCTGCGTCTTTCGATTTCGGGCATACCTGAAAACTTAGCGACAGGCTCCATTTCGTCAACAACAGAGGTATCTACGGTATAAGCCTTTACGTCTTTTCCGCTCAGTTTCGATGCCTCTTTCGCGATCTCGTAAGCGATAGGTGCACCCAAATTGCAGACGTGTTCGCCGATTTTCGGATGCTTGATGTCGTCAATCATGAGCGGGTTGATTTCGTAAACGCCGCCGAGGATCGGTTTGTGGAGACCGCCTCTTCCTGCGATCACGTCTAGGGAAGCGACATCGATCCCCTCCTCTTCGAGTTTTTTGAGAACGATATTCTTTCTGAAGTCATATTGATCGAAAACACAGGTAAAACCAGCCAGTTCCTCTACATCGTGCTTGATGTTTACGGTCAAAATCTCTTTCGTGTCTTCATAAACTGCAACTTTTGTGGAAGTCGATCCGGGGTTGATTGCCAATATTTTCATGATTCTCTCCTATTTCATTGCAGCCGCGAGTGCGATCGAATAGAGCTTTGTCTCTTCGCTGTCGGCTCTGCTTGTTAAAACGATCGGAACGCTTGCGCCCATGATTACGGCTGCCGAGTGCGCTCCGCCCAGGAAGTTCAGTGATTTGTAGAGGATATTTGCAGCCTCGATGTCGGGGCACATCAGAATATCCGCGTCTCCGCCGACTTCTGTTTCGATTTTTTTGTGGTGGCACGCCTCCTTTGAAATCGCGTTGTCGATAGCGAAAGGTCCGTCAACGATGCAGCCCTTGATCTGGTTGCGTCTGTTCATCATGGTGAGCATAGCCGCGTGAACGGTGGGTTCCATCTTCTCGTTGACGACTTCGACAGCTGCCAGAACTGCAACTTTCGGGTTTTCGATGCCGACTCTGTGGCATGCTTCAACAGCGTTGTTGACGATAGCGACCTTTTCTTTGAATTCCGGAGCGATATTCATCGCCGCGTCCGTTACAACGACAAGTTTGTGGTATGCCGGCGACTCGAAGAAGGCGATGTGGCTGATCGTACTGCCTTTTCTGAGTCCGTTTTCCTTGTCGAGCACAGCTCTCAAAAGGTCTGCCGTCGGCACGAGACCCTTCATCAGGACCTCCGCCTCTCCGTCACGGATGAGTTTGACTGCCAGTTTGCAGGCAACAACGGGCTTCGGCTCGTGAACGATTTTTATCCCGTCAAGGTTCATTCCGATCGATGCCGCGATCTCTCTGATTTTCGGCTCGTCTCCGACCAAAACCGGGATGACAAGCTTTTTTGCCATAGCGTTGTTCAACGCCGAAAGAACGGGTTCATCTTCTGCCGCAGCAACTGCAACTCTCTTGGTCTGGCAGTTTTGCGCCATCTCCAGGAACTGATTGAGCGATTTTAATTCCATCTCTGCCTCCGATAGATGTTGATAAAACTTTACCCGAAACTATAGGGGTTTTTTGAAACAACATCCATTTTTTTTTAAGAAATCTATCTAATAAGGTTAAATTCCAGTGCCGTGAAGAAGGTCGGCACGAAAATTCCGTCGGAAAAAGAGGAGTCTTTGAGGACGCTGTAGTTGAATCCGGTGCCTGCCGAGATCGCGAACCAGTCGAAGATGCTGTAACTGACGCTCGCCTCGAGCCCGAGCGAGGAATCGTCGACGTCGGAGTGGCCGAAATCCCAGATCTTTCGGTATCCGAAACCGGCCTTCAGCGTGAAATCGCGGATCTTGTAGAGCCCTCCGACCGATAGCCCCAGCGAGAGCGGGCGTGCGGCGGAAGAGCTGTAGTTCGTGCCGATCAGCAGTGTCGTGTAGACGTTTTTGTAGCTTACGCGGACTCCGGTGCTGAGGATCGAGTCGAACTCGGTGTCGCTCTGATTGCTGATGATGACGTCAACGGGGAACATCGCGGGCTCGTCCGTCTCTGTTTTTTCCTCTTTCGGAGATGCCTCGGCAACAGGTTTTTTTACCTCTTTTACCGGCTCTGCCGGAGCTTGATAGCGCTGGTTGTCATCATTGATTTTAGGCGTTTCTCCGTAATAGTGCCCCCACTTCGGGTCTGCCGGGGTGTAGTCAGGTTCGCCCGGTACCGTCGCTGCGGCAGGTTCTGCCTCTTCAGAGATCCTGGATCCTGTTCCGTGTTCGGTTTTTTCTTCGCGAACGGCCTCTTTCGGTTTTTTATCCTTTTTTACGCTATGCTCCGGTCTGTCGTCCCTGCCGCTCTCCTCCGGTTCACTTTTTTCGTCGGAGCCTTCCTCTTTTTTTATTTTATCGGCAAAAATGAGTGACTCCCAGTTGACGGCGTTATCCCCTTCGCTGATTTCGACAGTCATCTCAAAAGGCTCGTTCTCGTCGGCTGAACATAAAATGGCTGCGGCAAGAACGGCAATAAATACAATAATTTGCCGACAAATTTGCATTTAGTCGAGCGGGATCGGATCTAACGTAAGCATTGTGACGGCTACCTCCTTCTGCTGAGCGTCGAGGAGTATTTTACGCCGATGGATAAATTTTTCATATTCTGCACGGGCGGTTATGGAAAATCTGCCTGCGCCTTCGGTGTAGACAACGAACGGGACGCGGTTTTCACCCTTTTTCAAAGCACCCTGCCATGTGTGTTTTTTTGTTGTGCGAATCTCGTTGTTCGATGAATAGAAATGCACTCCGTCATCGAGTTCGATATCGAATTTTACATTTTCGAGGTCTCTTTCTGCATCAAAAACGAGCTCTATCGTTACAGGTTTCCCCTGCGAAACGGCTGAAGTGTAATCTGGGGATTCAGCTCTCCCCGGAAGTGCGGACCGGATCCCGAGAAGAAGCAGAAAAAGCGCTGCCGCCGCCGAAACGGAGCTGAAGATCATCCTCAACTTTCTCTTCCGCCTCATCTTTTCAGCGGTTTTCTCCAGATCACGGTATACCTTTGCGCGGAATTCCGGAGTCATTCCGTTGTCTTTTTTCGCCTCTTCGATCAGTGCCTCAAGCTCCGGAGTCAGATTTTCGTTTTTAAGTTCGTCCATTTTTTTCCTTTTTCAAAATACATCTATTAGACTACGCAGAGGCGTTCCGGTTACTTTTCCCGGCCGGAAAAGTTCGGAAATTTGCGAAAACCAGAGTGGAGGCGGTTTTGCTCGGCAACAGCGAATGGCGGATAATCAACTTCGCGGCGGGCGAAGGGAACAGATTTGTAGGCGACGACTGCGCGGTTTGGGATGAAAAGTCGCTGGTCGTCACTACCGACCACTTTTGCGAGGGGGTGCACTTCGACCTTTCGTTCATGCCTGCCGAGGCTGTAGGCTGGCGGCTTATGGCGGCGAACGCAAGCGATGTCATCTCGATGGGGTCGCGTCCGACTCATTTCCTGCTGAATGCGGCGATACCCCGCGGGAGGGAGGAGACCGCGCTTCAGATCCTCACCGGCGTGAAGAGGTTCGCCGGGAAGTACGGTATTTCGGTGATGGGCGGCGATACATCCGGCGCGGAGCGTTTTGCGTTCGGGGTGACGATGTTCGGCGAAAAGCCGGAAAAACCGCTGCTTAGAAGCGGCGCGAAGCCGGGCGACAGGGTTTTTATCGCTTCGAAAGTCGGGCTTTCGCTCTGCGGCTACAAGGCTTTGAAACAGGGATCGGATGGTTACGAAAGGTCGAAAGAACGTTTCCTTTATCCCGATCCGTTCGTCAACATGCCGGAATCATTGAATAAAATTACGGGGGCGGCGATCGATGTCAGTGATTCGCTTCTGAGCGAGCTCAGGCTCCTCTGCGATGCATCGAAGGTCTCGATGGAGATCGATTTCGACAAGATCCCGGCAGACGGTGAGCTTCTCAGGGGTGCGGACGAATTCAATATCCCGCTCGAGCGTTTCCTGCTCGGTAGCGGCGAGGAGTTCGTCCTGCTCTTCACCTCGGATTCCGACCACGGTGATGCCTTTGAGATCGGCAGGGTCACGGAGCGCGGCAGCCGCGATGTTTCGATCTTTTCAAAAAACGGCGTGATGAGACCTGAGGAGATCACGCTCTTCAGCCATTTTGACTGATGAGGCAGGGATGAGGACTGCAGTTTTTGCTTTTATTCTACTGATTTCATTGAATGTTTTTGCGGAAAAGGTCTGTGGCTACCCGGAGGAGGCGCGTGTCACGATCGTCTCTCAGACCGGAGAAAAACGATTCTTCAAAGCCGGTGTCGCATTAAGCGAAGCCGACCACGAGCGGGGCCTGATGTTTTGCGACGGGATGAAGCGGGATCAGGGGCTCATGTTTATTTTCGAAAACGACAGGCAGCGTTTTTTCTGGATGAAAAACACAAAAATCGAGCTTGCGGTCATCTATATCGACAAAAACTTCAAAGTTGTCTCCGTCAGCCGCGGGATCCCGATGAGCGAAAAGTCGATCCCGAGCTTTAAGGCGGTCAGATATGTCCTTGAGCTGAACTGGGAGGCCGGAAAGCCGGTCCTTCCTGGAGATCAGGTGATTTTCAGGATGTGAGCTATTTTTTCTCCTCTTTTTTCTCTTTTTTCTCTTTTGAGGATTCGCCCTTGAGATATTTTTCCATCTTCTGCTTTGTTTCGGCAATGACGGTCAGGATTATAGTCTTCTCTTCGACTGAGACCTCGAGAGTTTCGATGTTGTCGAGGATGTAGGCGGATCTTTCTGTGAAATTCTTTATGTTTTCGGGCGTGAGCTCGTCGCCGCGTTCGATCTTTTCTCCGGTAGCCAGGATAGAGTCAAGGTAGCCTGAAAAGAGCTGGACCCTTATGGTCTTCTCCTTGAATTCAAGACACTCCTGATGTTCGGAGAGGAGTTCGATCCGCTCCTCCTGAAGTTTCGCGATCTCGGCGTTTGCCGTGCGGTTCCCGTAGATGCTTGCGGCCAGCCCGCACGAAACGATGACTAAAAGAGTTGCCAAAATTTTTGTCGTATTCACTGTTCACCTCCTAAAAGTGCGCTATTTCAAACGACTTCACCGAAAATGTCCACTTTTTTTAGCATATAAAACTATTTGTTATACAATATAGGGCTTTTGTTTTTTTAGAGGAGGAATTCTATGAAAAAGTCTCTTGTTTTACTGCTTATGTCTTTGATCTCGCTGTCTGTTTTTGCGGAGGCTCCCGCTCAGGCGGAAGGCCAGTCTGCTCCGGCGAAGACAGCGGCACCGGCACCGGCCGAGAAACCGAACGCTGTTTCGGTTTCGATAACCCTCAAAAACGGGAAGAGCGTGAACGGAAAGCTTCTGAAGGTCGAGACGGCTCAGCTCAGCTCTCAGAACTCCCTTTCGGAGGCGACGACTCTCAATGCGGCGCAGGGGATCAAGGATCTGATGCTTATGATTTCCGATATCAGGGAGATCGTCTTTGTCAGCAGCGACGACATGTCCTGCTTCGACGACGGCCGTTTCGTGCCTGTCCGCAAGTTCTGCTCGATGAAGTCGCTCTACCGCGTCGTAACGAAGAATCCGGCTGACGGCAAGGAGCCGATCGAGGTCACGGATGACAGGGTCTTCTTTTTTCACATTGCGGGTGAAAAGTCGCCGGTCCCCGGATTTTTCTACAAAGTCCAGGTCAGCAACGAGGGGCGCGAGGATAAAACGGACTATCCGGATCTTGAGCGCGAGGTGCTGAATCTGGTTAAAAACGGTATCAAAAAGATCACATTCAAATAGGAGGGATGAAGATGCTTGTACATGCAAACGAAGAGAATTTCAAAGCCGAGGTCCTGGATTTCAAAGGTCTCGCGGTCGTCGATTTCTGGGCACCCTGGTGCGGTCCCTGCAAGATGCTCGGTCCTGTCATCGAGGAGCTTGCCGGAGATTTCGCGGCAAACGAAAATGTAAAATTCGTCAAAGTTAACACTGACGAAAATCAGGAACTGGCGATGAATTTCAAGATCAGAGCGATTCCGACGCTCAAGTTCATAAAGGACGGTGCAGAGATCGAGACGATGGTTGGGTTCTCGCAGAAGTCCGAACTTGCGGACGTGATCTCAAAGTTTTTAGGCGAATAGGTCCGCAGAAAAACGAATTCCAGGAGGGGTAAATGAAGAAATTTTTACTTTTTGTGCTTACTGCAACGCTCTTTTTCAGCCTTTCGGCGGCACCGAAAAACATCTTTTCCAAGGCGGCAGTCAAAAAGGCTAACGGAACAGTTTCCATGGTTACGGGTCTCAGCATCCCGATGAAGAATGTCGATGCGAAGTCATTGAAAACATTCGTTAAAAATGATTTTTACAAGACCTTCGGCATCGGTATGAACGTTGAACCCGAGCTCTACAGGGCTGTCAGGATCGGCAACGCTTCGATCTACAAATTCATGCCTTACTACAAGGGGATCCCGGTCGAGGGGATCTACACGGTCGTAACTCTCAGGGACGGCAGGATCGACAGGATCACCAACGGTCTTGCGAACATCGATCTCGACGTTACGAAGCTCGTCTCCGAGCAGGAGGCCCTGAAGGCTGCAATGGCTGCGAGAAACATGAAGACGATGCCGGAAAAATACACGATCGAAAAGATAATCACCAGGAATATCAACGAGTTCGTTGTAGCGTACAAGGTCAGGTTCGTCCCTGTTACGCTTGCCGATTCGCGTTACTACATCGTTAATGCAAAGAACGGGAAACTTCTGAGAGGCGGAAACGCGACCTTCTTCGATTCTCCCGACAGCGATGCCGGACTGCCGGACGAGGCTGACGATTCCGATCCGGTCGCAGACGGCGATACCGAGCCTTCTGCAGACGACAGTGATTCCGAAACTCCCGCAAGACCTGAGCCGGATCCCGATGCGACGAACATCGCGAAGATCTGGAAGTACAATCCGGTGATCACTCCGGAACGTGAAGAGGTCGAGCTCCTCTGGGTCGCTCCCTACGACGATCCCGAGCTCCCGGCAATGAGCTATGACGGCAACCTCATCTCCGAAAAAGACAGTAACGGTATCCGCAGGATCAAGGCCTACAACTGCCCTGACGACGAGACTGTGGTTACGGCAGATCTTTCGGATCTCGGTATCGATCTCGGCGGGATGAACCTCCCGATCTCCGAAATCAAGATCCACACCTGCCATCCGATGCCTCTCGCAAACAAGTTCGAGCACGGCAGCTTCATCTATGACGACTGCGACGACGGTCACATTTTCGACAGGGAGAAGATGGGGATCGATACGATCGACAGATGCGCGGAGATCTCGATGTACCACCACGGAACGAAGGTCTACGACTACATCAGGAGCCTCTATTCCGAGATCAGCGACAGTGACGAGTTCTACCTTGAGAACAACACCGCGGAGAAGCCGCTCAACGTTATTTCCAACTTCGTTATGCCCGATATGAACGACATGATGGGCTTTTTGAGCGGAAGCAACAAGCTTGTCCCGATGGACAACGCATTTTTCACCGAGGAGATCCCGCTGATGTCGGTCCTTCTCGATACTTTCGGCGTTTCAGGCGACCTGCTCGTCTTCGGACAGGGCACCAAGTGCGATTTCGGCTACGACGGCGATGTCGTTTACCACGAATTCGGTCACGCAACGATCTACACGACAGGAATCAAGGCTAACACGAATACCGACAAGTACGGAATGTCGGTCGAGCCCGGCGCCTTCCACGAGGGTATGGCTGACACGTTCGCCTTCCTTATGACGGACAACTCCTGCACCGGCGAGTATGCCTCTAAGGGCATCATGGACTACTACGAAAGCCAGGGCGTAAAGCCTGAGGATGTCATTGCGCGCGGCGGTATGGACATGGAGGGGGATACCTACTGCATGAGGACCGCGAAGAACAGTTTCCGCGCATTCGAGGATTCGGTCGGTGAGGTCCATGCTGACGGACAGCCGGTCCTTGCCTCCAACTGGGATATCTACCAGCTGATCAAGGACGGCGATTCCCAGACGGCCCGCGACAACCTTGCAAAGCTTTTCCTTAAGACTCTTTACTCGATCGGCGACTCTCAGCTCACCTTCAGACACTGGGCGGAGACACTTCTTGACGAGGTCGAAAAGGACGACAACTTCAAGAGCAAGGCAAAAGAGATCAAGGAGATCTTAGAAAAGAGAAACTTCTTTGCCGAGGGGCGTGCCCGCAGCGCAAACGAGAAGGTCCCGGTGACCTATGTCCCGGCAGGCGGCTCTGCCGGCGGACTGGGCGATCTGACCGGTCAAAGCGGCATCACTATCGTTGACGGCGGTGAAGAGACCAGCGTCGGTCCGGGCTACATCCAGTTCTACTATGACGTTCCGGAAGACAGCGGGAAAGACAGCATACTCGTAAAAGGAACGGTCACTGCCGATTCGTCATCCTCCATGCTTGACGGTTTTTCTCTCGGCGAGGCTCAGTCGGTCAACGTTAAGGTCTTCTACAGAAAAGGTGCTCAGATCGAGTACAACGAGAATGAAGACGCTCTCATCGAAGTCTCGAAAGACGGCGTCGCTGAGGGTACCAAGAAATGGTACATCCCTGTAGAAAAGGGCGAAAGATACTACTTCCAGTTCGTCTCCTACTCGACAGGCGTGACGGTAAGCAATATCACGGTCGAGCCGGCCGATGCTCCGGCAGAAGGCTCTGAGCCTACGGACGACAGCGATCCTGGCGACGATATGAATTTCGACGACGATCCTCAGTCTGACGATGATTCAGGAAAAAAATCGGGTTCGGGCTGCTCTCTTTCGATCTAGCTGCCGCTCCATATCTGCAACCCCGCGGCGCCTCTGAAAACTTTTCCCCTTAAACACCTAGCAATTTCGCCTTTTTACGCTCTTCTATACCTTGACAAAAAAAGCGTTCGGAGTATAATAACCGCCTGATTTTTTGTTTGGAGGTTTATTTATGACCATGTTCCGACCCGGGGACTTGGCGGTTTACCCGACGTACGGCGTCGGCAGGATCCAGTCGATCGAATCGCGTTCGATGGGAGATTCAAGAATTGATTGTTACGTCGTCTCCATTCTCTCCGACAATTCGAAAGTTTTTGTCCCGATAGAGACTGCGGAGCAGATGGGGCTTCGTACTTTGATAACGGCAGATACCGCAGGTCAGGTTTACGAGTGCTTCAAGAAACACAATCCTGATCTGCTGAAAATGAACTGGAACAAAAGATACAGATCGCTTCAGGATAAGATGAAAACGGGGAGAGTCGAGGATGTCGCCGGCGTGATCTCCGACCTCATGTTCCTCAAAAGGAAAAAGGGGCTGAGCTACGGTGAGGAGCGTCTTCTCAACGACGCTCAGGAGATCCTTGCTACAGAGCTTTCCATTACCGAAAATGTTCCCAAAGATGACGTCCTCGCAAGGATCCGCGAAAGCTTCTGAACCTGATTCCGGTCTTGAACCGATCGGTGCCGGTACGCTTGTTGTCGGGATCGACCGCTGGTATGCCGAGCGTCTGATCGAGGGCGATTTTTTCTGGTTCGCCAACCCGTTCGGGCACTCGAAATCATGCGGATTTATCGCTCCTCAGAAGAGATTCTCCCTCAGGATCCCGTGTCTTTTGGCGGTTGACCTTGCCGATGCTGCCGAAACGGATCCGCTTTCATTCGACCCTGCTTCGACGATCTTCTACTCCGAGAGCTGGAGTGCAAAAGCCGCCTCCGTCGCATCGTTCGTCAGAAATATCGTCATGTTCAGGGGCGGAAAACGCGATGTCGTCAAAAAAGATTTCATTATTCAAGAGTTTCGGAGCTGATTCATTGATTTTTTAAATTAATACATTATAAAGGGGCAGCTTTTTGTTTTTTTAGAGGAGATATTATGCGTAAATTATTGATTTTATTGGCTGTAACACTCTTTTTGGTTGTAAGCTGCGGAACAGCGCAGGAAAAGAAAAACGACTCTGACGAAGCTTCGTTCGAGGCACAGCAGGCTGCGGCTCAGAAGAAAAAGGACGAACGTACTCTGATGTCACGCGGTGAAAAGGTGAACTTCGACAAGGAGAATTATGAAATCAAACAGTATGACATCAACAAAGACGAAAAGCCGGATATCATAAACATCTTCAAGAAGACTCCGGGCGAAAGAAAGGGCGATGTCGAACTTACTCTCTACGCCAAGTTCATGGATCTCAACCACGACGGGAACATCGATGTATGGCGTTATTTCGACGAGAAGACCGGATCGGTTTCGACAGAGGAGCTTGACCTCGACTTCGACGGCAAGGTCGACAGAGTCGACAGCTTCATCGACGGTATCGTCCGCAAAAGCGAATACGATTTCCAGTTCGACTCGAAGTGCGACATCACGAAGTTCTACGATGAAAAGGGTGTCCTGCTGAATCTCGAATCCGACCTCAACGGTGACGGTGTCGCAGACTATTGGGAATACTACAACAACGGCGTTATCGAGAGAGTCGAAAAGGATACGAACGGTGACGGAAAGGCCGACGCCTTCAAGAGGTCGAACGATGTCGAATTTACGGAGATCGTTGCTATAGACAAGAAGTTCGAAGGCGGCGTTCCCGCTGAATTCAAAGAGACTCCCGAGGATGAGATTAAGCCTGAAGCTCAACCGGAAGCTGCAACTCAGCCCGAGGCTGAAGCAAAACCTGAGACTGAAGCAAAACCTGAGGCTCAACCCGAAGCAGAGCCGGCTCCGGCCGCACAGGACGAGTCGAATCCGGCATCCGGGGAAAAAGCTCCCGAAGCTCCGGCAGCGGAATAGTTCTTGTTCTGCCATCCAGTTTGTTTCGTTTATAAATGTCTGAATTTGTTCGGTTTATTGCTCTAAGATATCTTCTGAGGAGCCATAAGAAAGGGGCTTTGTCGTTCATTTCGCTTATCTCTGTCCTTGGGATCGCCATCGGCGTGGCAACGCTGATTTCCGTTATGTCGGTCATGGACGGGATCATTGCGAAAACGGAGGAGACGGTCCTGAGATCGTCAAGTCATGCCAACGTTTACAAGCTTGTCGGCAGTTTTGACAACTCGTACGAAATCGTGGAAAAGGTCGCGAAGATCCCCGGAGTTACTGCGGCCTCTCCAGTCGTCTACAGCGAGGCCCTGCTTATGGCGGGGACGAAGGTCGCCAGCGCGGTCGTAAACGGCATCGATCCGAAACTCTACCCGGGGATATGCAACTTCTCCGAAATAATGAGATCCGGCAGCTACGACTGTTTCGCCGATCCTGAAAAATGCGGTGAGGGGCTTGACCGGTCAGGTGCCCAGCTTCAGGCCGTCAACGATTTTCTAGATGAAAAACACGAACTCCATCCGGTGCTCCTGGGTTCCGATCTTGCCGAAAAGCTGAACGCGAAGGTCGGAACGGCTCTTTCCGTTATCGCTTCAAAGGGCAAAGCTTCAATAAACGGAGATTCCGCTCCGGCAAGTGAGAGCTTCACCGTCGTCGGGATCTTTGAGACGGGGATGTACGACAACGACTCGAGGGCGGCTTTCATGCGGCTTCAGGATGTCAAGGGGCTCATCCAGACGGGAGACAACGTGAGCTTTGTATCGACGCGCATCGAAAATCCCGGAAAAATCGGGGAGATGCGGGCTGTAATGATCGAGGCTCTTGGCGGCTTCCCCTTTTCAGTCCAGGACTGGCGCGATCTGCACAAGACGACCTTCAGATTTTACGACATGCAGAAGACGATCATGTTCATCGTGCTGATTTTTATCGTTCTTGTCGCCTCGTTCGGAATAATTTCCACTCTGATAATGTTGGTTATCGGCAAAACGCGCGAAGTTTCGATCCTGCGTTCGCTTGGCGCTAAAAAGAGCGTGATCGTAGGTATTTTCATGTTTGACGGCACGATAATCGGTGTCTTCGGCAATATCCTGGGGGCGATACTTTCCGTTTTGATGTGCTTCGTGCTGCAAAAGATCGAATTTCCGCTCAGCAAGGAGATCTACTCCTTTTCGACGATGCCGGTCGAGATGTCGGTTTCGAGCTTTGCCGGCGTGATGCTTTCAACTTTTTTGATTTCGGTCGCGGTTACGCTCTACCCGAGCCTGAGGGCGGCGGGCATAACTCCGGTCGAGGGGCTTGCGCATGAGTGATTTGATCCTTTCCATGAGAAATATAACGAAAAGCTACGAGGTCGAGGGGCACAGGATCGACGTTCTGAAGGGCGTGGATCTCGATCTGGCGGCGGGTGAAAGGTTCTCTCTGACCGGCAAGAGCGGCTCGGGGAAATCGACCCTGCTCAACATCATGGCTACCCTGGAGACTCCCGACAGCGGCGAGTTCCTGCTGAAGGGCGTCGCTCCTGCGGCCATGTCGGACAGGGCTTTGAGCACGTTCCGCAACAAGGAGATAGGGATCGTATTTCAGTTTCACCATCTTCTTCCAGAGTTCACCGCACTTGAAAACGTGGCGATACCTCTGATGCTTTACCGCCCGAGACGAGAATCTTTGCAGCGCGCCGAGGCTATGCTCGGACGGGTAGGTCTTGAAGAGAGGCTGAACCACAAGCCTGCGGAGCTCTCCGGCGGCGAGCAGCAGCGGGTCGCGATCGCCAGAGCACTGGTGAACGAGCCCTCCCTTCTTCTTATGGATGAGCCGACGGGGAATCTTGACAACGAGACGGGGCAAAAAATAATCGATCTTATTTCGTCGATCGCCGACGAAAGGAATTTGACAACTCTGTTTGTTACACATAATACGGAGTTTGCTCTGAAAATGGGCAGAGTTATAGAGATAAGAGATGGAGTGATTCATAGTTTATGAGCAGATTTTTCGCTTTTCTGATACTTCTTACTCTTTTTCTGCCTCTTCAGGCGTTTCAGGTCGATAATGTCGAAGTCGTCGGCAACCACAGGACCGAGGGTTCGATCGTTACCCAGTATTTCGATGAAAAACGCGACTACTCCGAAAAGGAGATAGACGAGATCTTGGCAAAAATAATAGATGTCAAGGTTTTTGAGGATATCTCCGTCTACTACGACGATGCGAAAAAGGCTCTTATTTTCAAAGTCCTGGAGTATCCGATAATAAGATCGGTCCGTTTTTCCGGCAACAAGAAGATAGACAAGGACGATATCAACGAAGTCCTGACCATAAAGAAGAACGAGCTCCTCGACAATCATAAAATCGCGAAAAATGTTGAAAATATTGTGAGACTCTACCACGACAAAGGTTTTTTGATGGTCCTTGTCGATCCGGAGATCGTGACAAACGAGAAGAAGCGTGAAGTCTCAATCGACTTTAAGATCACCGAGGGCGGAAAGAGCCGCGTAAAAAAGATCATCATCAGCGGAAACGAGCATATCGACGAAAATACTATCAAGGAGTTCCTGACGACACAGGAGGACGGTCTCTTCTCATTTGCGAAGGACGGCGGCTACAAAAAATCCGATCTTGAAGAGGATGTGGCGAAAATCACCTATCTTTACAACGAAGAGGGTTTCGTCAATGTCAAAGTCGCTCCTCCTACCGTTACGGTCTCTCCGGACAAACGCGACCTGTACATCACCTATGTCGTCGAAGAGGGGCTCCGCTACCGCAAGGGCGAGTTCACGATTTCCGGTGATACTCTCGACAGCGGAGAGATGCCGAAAAAGAAATTCCGCCAGAAGTCCGGCGAATGGTACAAGCATTCACTCGTCATCCGCGACTTCGAGGATATCAAGGCGATCTACGGAAACGAAGGCTATCCGTTCGTAGAGATCTACCCGCAGCGCACGCTTGACGATGAAAAACAGATAATCGACATGAATTTTGTCGTCAGGAAGGGAAACAAGTGCCATATCGAACAGATCGATATCTCCGGAAACGAAAGGTCGCGTGACAAGGTCATCCGCCGCGAGATCGTGCTTTACGAGGGCGAGCTCTACAACTACACCGCGCTGAAGCGGAGCGAGGAGAGGATCAGGCGTACGGGCTTCTACGACGAGGTCAAGCTCGATGTCGTCCACGGCTCCACCGACCACCTTGCGAGGGTCAACGTCTCCGTCGTCGAGAGAAAGAGCGGGACCTTCAACGTCGGTGCCGGTTTCTCGTCGTTCGAGAGCTTTGTCTTCAACGCGAAGGTCGACCAGAACAACTTCCTGGGCTACGGTCAGAACATAAGCCTTGCCGGCCAGATCAGCAAGATCAAGCGCGAAATAAGTCTGAGTTTCTACGAGCCGTACTTCGTTGACAGCGACGTTTCGTTCAACATTTCGTTCTACTACCGTTACCTGAATTATGACAACGATTATTACGAATACTATGCCGACTACAGCCAGAACAGCTTCGGCTTCAACATCACGTTCGGTATCCCGATAGGCGATTACCTCAGATTCTACGCCGGCTACAGGCTGAAAAAGGTCGATATCAACGGTGCGACAGAGCACCAGATGAACTACCTCTACCGAGATATCTTCTCGTCGTCGGTCGAGGTCATGCTGGCTGTAGATACGCGAAACGACAGGATGTACGCCTCGAAGGGTATCTACCTGCTCGGCGGGGTCGAGTACGTCCCGCGCTGGCTCGGCAGTGACGAGGATATGCTCAAGCTCGACTTCAACTTCAGGTGGTATCAGGAGCTCTTCCTCGGCGTCATTTTCAAGACCAACATCGAGCTCGGCTACAACATCCACCTTCAGAACAAGTCGCTGCCCTTCTCGGAGCGCTTCAGACTCGGCGGAATGTACAGCGTGAGAGGATATCCCTTCTACTCGATCGGTCCGAACCACGACGGGCGCAGGAGCGACTACAACGTCCCGACGGACGGGCGTGATCCGACAAGCTCGACCTATCCTTATGTCATCGGCGGCGACAAGCAGTTCATAATGAACAACGAGCTCGAGATCCCGATCGTCAAGGCGATGCGCATCAGCCTGGTCGGTTTTGTCGATCTCGGCAACGCTTGGGCGAAGAACGAGCATCTTTTCTATATCAACTCGAAGGAGTATGACCGCTACAACCTGCCGCTCGGACTCTTCTGGAGTGCAGGTTTCGGTCTGCGCTGGGTAACGCCGATCGCACCGCTTTCGTTCGAGTGGGGCTTCCCGCTCACTCCGAGACCGGGCGATCCGAAATTTCAGTTCGAGTTCAACATCAAAAACTCCTTCTGAGGCTGCCGGAAATGCTAAAATTGACAAAATCCTGTTTAACTTTAAAAAGATATGTTTTATAACTTTTCTGGAGGTATTTATGAACAGAGACGAAATACAGATCAAGGTCATGCAGCTCGTAAAGGAGAAGCTTTGCGCCAAAAAGAAAGTCGTACTTACCGAATCGACCCTTCTGCAGGATGATCTCAACGCCGACTCCCTTGATGTCGCGGATCTGATCAACGAGTTCGAGGAGACCTTCGAACTTTCGATCCCTGATGACGTCATGGATAACATCAAGACGATCAAGGATATTGTCGACTTTGTCGATAGAGAAAAAAATCACAAATAAGATCAAAGATTTATTAGGAATTCGTTCTTTTACGCAACTTTAGTGAAGGTATTGCTTTGGATAGTAGCAGACAGCAGATATCAGGAAAGATTTTCGTTGTTTCGGCACCTTCGGGCGCAGGCAAGAGCTCGCTCATCGACCGCGTAAAAATCGATTTCCCGGATATCGAAGAGTCTGTTTCGTGTACCACCAGGAGCCCCCGCGGCAGCGAAAAGAACGGTGTCGAGTATTTTTTCATTTCGGTCGAGGAGTTTATTGCCAGGCGCGATGCCGGTTGCTTTGCAGAGTGGGCCGAGGTCCACGGCAATTTTTACGGGACTCCGCTTGATTTCCTCCGCGAACGGATCGAAAGCGGGAAAAACATAATCTGTGTCATCGACTACCAGGGCGGTCTGAATATTGCGAAAAACTTTCCGGACAATACGGTCCTTATATTTATCCTGCCGCCTTCGATGGAGGAGCTGGAGAGGCGCCTGCGCGGAAGATCGACCGAAAAGGAGGAGGATATCCTCCGGCGTCTGAACAATGCGGAGCGCGAGCTCTCCTTCTGCGGCCGCTACGATTTTTTTGTCGTCAATGATTCGTTCGACAGGGCGCTGAGCCAGCTCGAGGCGATTTTTTCCGCATTTACGGATTCATCTTTTCTGAAAAATCGGGACATTATAAACAGATTAACTCATAAAGATGAATAAAGCCGATCTTGTATCAATACTCAAAAAGGAACCTTTTATAAATCCCGAATCCGTTATCCGGCCGGAGTATATCATCAGGGAGGTCGTGCGCCATCTGGACAAGGCGGATTCCGAACACATCCAAAGCGTCACGGAGACTGTGCAGCGTGCGATCGGAATGGCGTTCCTGGCGCATCAGGGGGTCGTCCGGAAGAGCGGTGAGCCCTACATTTATCATCCCTACACGGTCGCCTATTTTCTGGCTTACTGCGGGATGGATACGGACTGCGTTATCGCGGGGCTCCTGCACGACACTGTCGAGGATACCGATGTCACGATCGGGGAGATCGAGGAGAAGTTCGGCAAAAGCGTCGCCTTCATAGTGGACGGAGTGACAAAACTTACCGAGATCCAGGTAAACCGTGAGGAGAAGCAGGCTTCTGCGATCAAAAAGCTCTTCACCTATGCCGAGAAGGATCCGAGAGTCTTCATTATCAAGCTTTTCGACAGGCTTCACAACATTATTACGCTCGATGCTATGCCTAAGGAGAAGCAGCAGCGTATCGCTCTGGAGACCTTGAGGTTTTATGTCCCGCTGGCTCACCGTCTGGGGCTTTACTGGGTCAAGGACGAACTCGAGCAGATTTCGTTTTTCTACGCCCGGAACGAGGACTGGAAGGAGATCGACGCATATGTCTCCCGACGCTACGAAAACCTGAAGAAATCCGAGGACGAGATAATCGAAAAAACCAGAAGCTGTCTCACGGAGTACATTCCGCAGCTTGCCGACAAGATCGCGAAAATCTACTGCGAGGTCAAATCGTATTACGCGATTTACCGGAGCACGATAATGAGGAGCCAGCCGGTCAGCTCCGTCAAAAATATCGTTTCAGTGAGGATCGTCCTGAAGTCCGACGACATTCTCGACTGCTACTCTGTCCTTGCCGGTATCCACAACTGCCGGGATTTTATAGTGGTCCCGAAGCAGCTCAAGGATTACATCGCATCGCCCAAACCGGACGGCTACCAGTCCATCCATACGCTGGTAAGGAACTGCAGCAGCAACAACCTCGTCAAATTTCAGATCTGTACGGAGAGGATGGAGTGTTTTGCCAAGGAGGGACCTTTCGTCTACGGTGACCCGACGGCTCACAGGAACGCGATTGCAAACTGGCTGAAGGAGATCAACGAAGAGCTTTCCGACGAGTCGTCTGCTCCTGCGGCGACGGTCTACGCCGACACGCTTGAAAACAACATCAGGCTTGAGAAGAATAAAATTTTTACACCGAAAGGCGAAGAGATCGCAATGCCCGACGGTGCGACACTGCTTGATTTCGCCTTTAAGATCCACAGCGACTACGTCGGTGCGAGATGTATCGGCGGTTTTGTGAACCACAAACGTGCGACGATCAGCTACGTGCTTCAGAACATGGACGAAGTCGAGATCGAGACCGATAAGAACCAGGTCCCGCGGGAGGACTGGCTGAATGTCGCAAAGACGCCTTATGCAAGGAAATACATCCGCAGATTCCTGCAGAAGGAGCAGTTTCAGAGCGAGGTCGCACGCGGCAGGGAGAAACTGAAGCCGCTCTTTGTCTCCCAGGGTTACGGGAAGTACTTTGAAAATCTAGGCGAACAGCCGGAATTTCTTGAACTCGCTGCAAAGTACGAGCTGCCCAAAGAGGATTTGCTGAACACCTTTTTTGCGGATGTCTGGACAGGAAAGATCAAAATGGAAGAGGTTCTGACGGTATTCTTCAGTAAAGAAGAGATAGAAAATCTCAAGAAGAGTTTCCCGAGGACCGTTGCCCCGGTCTTTTCAGACGGCGGCGAACAGCAGCGGCCCATTTATATAAAAGGTATGGGCGAGGTCCCGGATTACACCTGCGCGAAGTGCTGTACTCCCGTTGAAGGGGACGATGTCGTCGCAGTCTCTTCCAAGGGCGGCTACACGATCCACAAGCGGTTTTGCGGAGAGTTCGAGATCCAGCCGGAAGAGAAGCTTGAGACGGAGGTCTACTGGCTCGACTATCCGAAGTACGAGATAACCTTCGTCGTCTCTCTCAAAAACCGCAAGGGTTCTCTAAGCGAGCTTGTGAACGGGCTCAGCGAAAACAATTTCAACATCACGAGCCTCCATTTGAGTTCAAGCAACGCTTCCGACACGGCCGGCGATGTCTACGTCACTGTCCGCGGATCGAATATTCAAAGTGTTGACAGCCTGCAGAAGTCACTGCTGGCGCACGAATCGATAATCAGTTTAAGGATCAGCAAAATCAACGACAGAGGTTAAAAATGAAGGGAGTCTATACCGCAATAATCACTCCGTTCAAAGAGGACGGAAAGATCGATTTCGAGGCTTTCGGCAACCTGCTGGACAAGCAGGAGCGCGCCGGTGTAAGCGGCGTTGTCGTAGCCGGAACTACGGGCGAGGGGGCAACTCTCGCACTCGGCGAGAAGGAGGAGCTTTTCCGCTTTGCCCGCGAAAGGGTCTCAAGGCTTGATCTGGTCGCCGGAACGGGGACAAACAACACGGCTGACAGCGTCAGACAGACGGAAGCCGCTCTGAAGGCGGGTTTCAAAACTGTTCTGGCGGTGACTCCTTACTACAACAAGCCGACACCCAGGGGACTTTTCGCTCACTACAGCGCAATCGCCGCGACGGGCGCAAAAATAGTTCTCTACAACGTGCCGGGCAGAACCGGGCTCAACATCTCTCCGCTTGCGCTTTCGATGGTGGCTGAGATCGAAAATGTCGTAGCCGTCAAGGAGGCGACTGGCGATATCGGCAGACTTGCCGACTATCTGGCGGAGGTAGGCGAGGAGCGTTTCGACTTCCTTTCCGGAGACGATTTTACGGTCGTTCCCTTCGTTTCGATGGGCGGAAAGGGTGTGATAAGCGTCTTCACGAACATTTTCCCGGAGATCGGCGTCAAGCTGGTCGATCTTGCGCTTGCCGGAAATTTCGAAAAGGCCCGCAAGGCCCAGATAATGATAAACCGTCTGAATCATTCGATGTTTATGGAATCCAACCCGATCCCCGTCAAGACTGCGCTTGCAGAGCTCGGGCTTTGCAAAAATGTCTTCAGACCGCCTCTTGCGACCATCGAGGATAAGAATCTGAAAACGCTTATGGAGATTGTCCGTGATTTCAGGGCGGACTCCTATGACAGGATAATGAGCCTTTAACGACAGTTCAAAATGAAAGAGAATCGAATTTCGACAGTCGTTTCAAACAGCTTTGTAACTGAAGACACCTTCCTTCTGCAGGTGGAATCCCCGGCTGAGCCTAAGCCCGGGCAGTTCCTGATGCTGACGAAGCCGGACGGACTGCTCGATCCGTTCCTGCCGCGTCCGATCTCCGTTTTTGACTGGCAGGATGGCGTTCTTTCGCTTCTCATCCGTGTCGTCGGAAAGGGAACAAGGATCCTTTCCGGGCTGAAACGCGGGGATAGGGTCCGCATCGTCGGATATCTCGGCAACAGTTTCCCGGATTCGACGGGGAAGATGCTCTTTATCGGCGGTGGGATCGGCGTCGCGCCGCTTTTTTATGCGGCAAAGGTCGCTTCGGCGAAGGATCGGAGCTTTATCCTGGGCTTTAAAAACCGCGGATCGGTCCTGATGACGGACCGCTTTTCGGAACTCGGCAGGCTTACGGTCACGACCGATGACGGCTCTTTCGGGCTTCACACCTTCCCCCATCTGGTTTTGAAGGAACGGCTGGAATCGGGCGATCTTCCCGATGTCATCTGCACCTGCGGTCCGAAGGTTATGATGAACTGCGTGGCTGATGTCGTCAAAAGCTATTCGGGAATCGAACTTTACCAGTCGTACGAATCCCGTATGGCGTGCGGGATCGGCGCGTGTCTCGGGTGCAGGATCGAGACCCCTGGCGGGAGCTATCTTGTCTGCAAAGAGGGGCCCGTTTTCAAAGTTTAAGATTAACTGCTGATGGAGATAAAAATGAAGAAACTGTCAGTTCTGATACTCATCCTGATGCTCGTTTCTGCAGCCTGCGGCACAGCGGAGAAACAGCAGCATGAGGCTGAGCTGAAATTTCTGGAACAGAATGTAGAGAGTACTGACGAAAATTATATCGCCGGCAAAAAGGCTCTCGAAGAGGGGAACCTCAGCGCGGCCGTTGACTATTTTCAAAAGAGCAGTTTCAGCCTGGCGAAGTTTTATGAAGCGGCGGCACTGAACGAACTCGGAAGAAAGGAGGAGGCGGAAGCTGCCTTCAGACAGTGCGTCGAAAAGGATGTCCTGAAGACGGAATCCCTCTACAATCTGGCGATGCTCTCTTTTGATAAGGGAAACCCCGAAGAGGCGAAAAGTTATGCCGGCGAGGCGCTCAAAAACGAACCGAACCACCTTGCCTCGCTCTTCTTCTCCGGGAATTTGAGCTACAACGCAGGGGACATGGAGACAGCTCTGAAGTACTACGAAAAGTGCATAAAAATCGATCCCCGCTCTAAAGATTTCAGGGATGCGCTTTTTCTGGTCTATCTCCAGATGAACCGCTACGAAGAGGCGTGGAAGCTTGCAAAAAAGCTTTCGCTCGACGATCCGGTTATTCTGACCTCTCTGCTTCAAGTCGCGGAGATAACCGGCAGATATCTTGAAGGCGCAGATCTCGTGCCGGAAGAGCTCCTGACCGGCAGCAGGGAAGTTCGCAGCATGGTCATAATACTTCTTACCAAGGGCGGTAATCTGAGAAAGGCCATAGAGCTTGCGAAGGCGGATCTCAAACCTGAAAAGGGCTATATCGTTCTTGACCGTTCGACGGACAGGGAAAACGGATATGTTTTTGCCGTTACAGCAGACTCGCTTTTCCTTACCTGCGCCGGAAGCCGCGACAGGCAGATCCCGGCCGAGTTCTCGGAGCCGGATGTCAGAATTCTGGACTACACTATCCCGATGTCGGAGCTTTCTTCAAAACTCGGCGAGATATGCGCCGGAAAATAGCCTTTGATTTTTATCCCCTTTTTTGTTAGATTCCACGCGTAGTTTTTTATTAATCACAGGAGGAGCGAAATGAACAACAAAATCCAGGCTGTTCTCGATTTATTCGAAGAACTCGACAAGGTTCCGCGTCAGAGCAAACACGAAGAAAAAATCAGCAAATGGCTCGTAGAATGGGCTGAAAAACACGGTCTCAAGGCTGAAAGGGACGAGTTTATGAACGTTCTCATCCACGCTCCGGCGACTCCGGGTTATGAAGACAAACCGATCGTAGTCATCCAGGGTCACATGGACATGGTCTGTGAAAAAATCGCAGGAAGCGCTCACGATTTCAGCAAAGATCCGATCAAATGCATCGTTGACGGCGAATGGCTCAGAGCTGACGGCACGACGCTCGGAGCTGACGACGGTATCGCACTTGCAATGGGACTTCTTCTTGCAACGGACAAGGATGTCGTTCATCCGCCGCTCGAACTTCTCTTCACTATAGACGAAGAGACAGGTCTTACCGGTGCCAACACCGTTAAACCGGGCTGGCTCAAGGGAAAGATCATGCTCAACATCGATACCGAGGATGAAGGCGTTTTCACGATCGGCTGCGCAGGCGGAAGAGACACGAAAATCGAATTCGAATACGAACCCGTTGAAGTTCCTGCAGACGACAAATTCTTCTATGAACTCAAAGTCTGGGGACTTTCAGGCGGTCACAGCGGCGTTGACATCAACCTTCCGAGAGGAAATTCCAATATCATAGCGGCAAGAATTCTTGATGAAGCGGCAAGAAATGCGGCAACAAAACTTATCTCTATTGAAGGCGGCAGCGCACACAACGCTATTCCGCGCGAAACCAAAGCCGTATTCTCGACAGACAAGGATGTTACGGTTGTTTTGGGCTCTCTCCGCGGTAAAATAATCGGCGAAATAGGATATACAGAACCAAATATGAAAATCGACATAACACCGGTTCCGAACAACTACCGCAACGAGCTCAGCCAGAAAGACACGGAAAAACTCATCGGAATAATGATGGCGATGCCTCACGGAGTAGCCGCAATGAGCAAGGATGTCGAAGGTCTTCCGGAGACTTCCAACAATTTCGCGACCATCAAAATGACCATGCCTACCGGAAGAGGCGGCCTTTTGAGAAGTGAAACAGGCAAAGTTTCGATACTTTCGAGCCAGAGAAGCTCCATTGAGAGCAAGCTTGACTGGCTTTCAAGAAAGATCGAAGGTATCGCAGTCGCTGCAGGTGCGAAAACCGCTACGAGCGACGGTTATCCGAGCTGGGAACCCAACATGGACAGCGCACTCAACAAAAAATGTGTCGAGATCTACACGAAACTTTTCGGCAAAGCTCCGAAAGTCGAGATTATCCATGCAGGTCTTGAATGCGGCATCATCGGCTCGAAGCACGAAGGGATGGATATGGTCTCCTTCGGCCCGACGATCAAAAACCCGCACACCCCCGACGAAAGACTTGAGATCGCAACGGTCGGAAAAGTCTGGGATTTCTGCGTAGAACTCCTTAAAGAACTCAGCAAATAATTATTCCACGTCGTATTTTTCAAAAACGAACGCGAAGTCTTTTCTGACCTGTTCCTCTGTCAAATTGAACTGTTCAAGTGAATAGACGTGCTCGGTCTTGAAAGTCTTCTGCTTTTCGGACTGGATTTTCAGCGCGTTGGCGAATTTTTCATCTTTTTTGAGGTCGCAGAAAGAGATTATCCGCTCGAAAGTATTGTCGAAACAGGTCATAAGCTGCTTGTGTGTGAGCAGCAGGAAATTCGGCGAATTTTTCTTTTTTTCTGCGATCTCGTCGAACATTTTATAGTAGAAAAGCGAAGTGCGGTACATGTTTTTAAGGAATCTCTGCTGAAGTTCGACAGGTTGCGAGCTGTAGTTGTTGAGCGATTCCTGTACACGCTTTTCGAGCGACATCATCGAAGGAACGGCCTCGAGAGGGTTCCTGATTATGAGCATGATGCGCGGATTTTCGTAAATCTCTTCGATTTTGTCTACCGCAAAAAGCTGCGCGAACGATTTCGAGAACATCCTCCTGTCAGTTTTCCAGATGTTTTTCTGATGGATCTGCTGCAGATATTCGGCGAATTTCTCCTGACCTGCGACTTCGACCAACTCTTTTTCAAAGGAATCGCTTTCATCGAATTTCTGCCAGCAGTAGAAGTAGATCCACGAAAGAAGGCCGTCGAAGTAGCGCATCGAGAGGGCGATATCGTCGGTTTCATAGCCCAGAAGCGTCGTTTTGTGGATCTTCGGGTCCCAGACGCCGTCAAACGACATGTTCTTCACGAGCGGCAGAAAGGGTCTTACGACCTTTCGCAACGAAAGTGCCGGAAAGACCATTTCCCACATTGCAAAACTGCGGAGTTCGTCACAGTTTTCAGTGAGGAAACGGTGCAGAAAAGTCGTTCCGCTGCGAAGGTGACCGATGAGAAAAACCGGTTTCTCGATTTTCTGTCTTGCTGCGCCGGGGAAGAAAATTTTATCCAGAAACAGGGTCACTTCCATAAGCGCACCGATAAAAGTCCTGAAAATCAGGATGCCGATGTATTTGAAGCGGAACCCGAAGGCTGAATACAAAATCTTAAGGATCCTAAGCGTTTGGGACATTTTGCACCTTTAAAGAATGTCCGTCTGACTAACGGAAAAGAGAGAAAACGAGTTACTTTTTGAGGAGGTCTCTGATCTCGGTAAGAAGAACGATCTGAGGATCCGGAGCCGGTGCCGGAGCTGTCGCCGCAGCAGCCTCTTCAGCTGCCTTGTTCGCCTTTTCAAGTTTTTCCTTAGCGGTATTGATAAGTTTTATGAAAAGGAAAATCGAAAATGCAACAATGAGGAAATCAAATGTGGTTTGAAGGAAGTTTCCGTATGGCAGCACAGCAGCTCCGGCATCTGTTGCCTCTTTCAGAGTTTTAAATTCTTGACCAGCTTCTTTTGTGCTTAGAACAAAAAAGAGATCTGTGAAATTTACACCGCCGACAAGATTTCCAATAAGCGGCATAATGATGTCGTTAACGAGCGAAGTTACGATCTTGCCGAATGCACCGCCGATGATGATACCGACAGCCATGTCCATAACGTTGCCCTTCATTGCGAAATCTTTGAATTCTTTAAGCAGATTTTTCATTTTTCCCTCCCTGAGTTATTTGTTCAACAATCTTTTGCTGAGAATCTTGATCATATCTTCTGTCATGCTGTCCAGATCGTATGTCGGTTTCCAGCCCCACTCTGCTCTTGCGCAGGAGTCATCCATCTTGTTCGGCCAGCTCTCCGCGATCCCCTGTCTTACCGGGTCGATGTCGTAATCCATCGTGAAGCCGGGGATGACCTTTTTGATCGCAGCGGCGATCTGTTCCGGTTCGAAGCTCATCGATGCGACGTTGAAGCAGTTCCTGTGGATGAATTTAGAAGGATCAGCCTCCATGACTTCGATCGCAGCCTTGAGACAGTCGGGCATATACATCATATCCATATAGGTCCCCGGCTTGATGTAGCAGGTGTAGTGACCCTTTTTGATCGCTTCATAATAAATATCGACTGCGTAATCGGTTGTGCCGCCGCCCGGGAGAGTCACGCTCGAAATGATACCGGGGAATCTTACGCCGCGTGTATCGACGCCGTATTTTTTAAAGTAATAGTCGCAGAGGAGTTCGCCGGTGACCTTTGTAACGCCGTAAATCGAGGTCGGACGCTGGATCGTATCCTGCGGCGTGTTGTCCTTGGGAGTTGTCGGGCCGAATGCTCCGATCGAGCTCGGCGTGAAGAGCGCAAGATGATTTTCTCTCGCGATTTCAAGCAGATTGACGAGTGCGCCGATATTGATCTTCCAGGAAAGCTGAGGTTTCTGCTCGCCTACGCTGGAGAGGAGCGCGACCAGGTTGTAAACCGAGTCGATGTTGTGCTTCTTTATGATTTCAACAAGCCTGGGTGCATCGAGGGCGTCCGCCTGCTCGTAAATGCCGTTGACAAGAGTCGGAGCAAGCTGAGAGGGCTCTTTAAGGTCTGCTGCAACTACGTTGTCTTCACCGTAAACGCGTCTGAGCTCAGGAACGAGCTCGCTTCCGATCTGCCCGCTGGCACCGACAACAAGAATTTTTTTCATTTTGTTCTCCCTAATTCAACAATTGCTAAAGACTGCATACGGATTCCGCGAAAAACACGCCGAATCATTGAGCGGGAAAATATAGTCATAAATTTCCCAAGAACAAAAAATTTTTAAAAATTCGGCGCCGCGTTGAAAAAAATCTTTTGGTAACAAGCTGAAAACACTGCGAAAAATTGTGCGTTTGCAAAAAGTTCTTGACAAGTCGCATCCGATGTGTAAGATTCCCGCGCTTTTTGTAAACTGGTTAAAGAAGGAAAGAGCCATGGAATTAACAAAATACAAAAGAAAAGAAGACGTCAAGAGAGAGTGGTTTGAGATTGATGCAACGGGATTGCACCTCGGCAGACTCGCTACACGTATCGCCGAGATTTTGCGCGGCAAAACAAAAGTTGACTACACTCCGAATGTCGATTGCGGCGACTATGTCATCGTCACGAACGCGGAGAAGGTTGCTCTTACGGGCAGCAAAATGACCTCTAAACGCTATTACCACTATTCAGGTTATCAGAGCGGTATGAAATCTCTCACGGCAACCGAGATGCTTCAGAAGCATCCTGACTATGTTATAATCCATGCGGTAAAGGGTATGCTGCCGAAGAACAAGCTTGCGAATCAGGTTATTTCGAAGCTTAAAGTCTATGCCGGAAACGAGCATCCGCATACGGCACAGGAACCTAAGAAACTGGAATTATAACCAAACTGACATTGGGGGATATTGATGGAACAGTGGTACGCTACAGGTAAAAGAAAAACAGCTGTTGCAAGAGTTTTTTTGAGACCCGGAAAGGGCAGTATCCTTGTAAACGGTAAGACTCCGAAGGAATATTTCTTCATCGACAGCAGCGTTTTGAAGGTTGATGCTCCGCTTGAGATCACAAAGACACAGGGCATGTTTGATATTCTCGTTACGGTTGCCGGCGGCGGACTTTGCGCACAGGCTGAAGCTGTAAGACACGGAATCTCAAGAGCACTTGTTGAATACAATGCAGAGATGAGACCGGCTCTGAAGAAAGAGGGTTTCCTCCGCAGAGATGCAAGAATGAAAGAGAGAAAGAAATACGGACTTCGTTCCGCGAGAGCAAGATACCAGTTCTCAAAGAGATAGTCGTTTTTCGGGCTTTTTATTTTTTTCTTACCCCTCGCAGGAGGGGTATTTTTTTAAATGGAGAATGCCATGTTGAGACCTTATCTTTTTACATCGGAATCTGTTACCGAGGGACATCCGGACAAGGTCGCGGATCAGGTTTCGGATTCCATTCTTGATGCCATTCTTGAACAGGACAGAAATGCGCGTGTAGCCTGTGAAACGTTCGTTACGACAGGTTTGGTCGTTGTAGGCGGCGAAATCACGACGAATACTTACGTTGACATTCCCGAGATCGTCAGAAAGACCATTATCGAAATCGGTTACGAGGACACGAAAACCTGCGGTTTCGACGGTCACACCTGCGGTGTTCTTTCGACGATCGACAAACAGTCGCCGGATATCGCTCAGGGCGTAAACGCCGGTGAAGGTCTCTTCAAGGAGCAGGGCGCGGGTGACCAGGGGCTGATGTTCGGCTACGCTACGAACGAAAACAGCTCTTTTATGCCTACTCCTATATATCTGGCCCACAAACTTGCATACAGGCTCGCCGAGATCAGAAAGAACGGCGATGCTCCGTTCGTTCTTCCGGACGGAAAGACTCAGGTTTCGGTCCGCTACGAGGATGAAACTCCGGTCGCGGTCGACAAGATCGTCGTCAGCACGCAGCACAAGGAGTCGATCGATTACGACACGATCAGAGACACCGTTATCGAAAAGGTCATCAAGCCTATCGTTCCGGCAGACCTGATGCACGACAAGACCGAGATTTTTGTAAATCCGACCGGAAAATTCGTGATCGGCGGTCCTGTCGCCGATACCGGTCTTACCGGCAGAAAGATCATCGTTGACACATACGGCGGAATGGGTCGTCACGGCGGCGGTGCTTTCTCCGGAAAGGATCCGTCTAAGGTCGACAGATCTGCCTGCTACATGGCAAGATACATCGCGAAGAACGTTGTTGCTGCTGAACTTGCAAGAAAATGCGAGATCCAGCTTGCCTATGCGATCGGCGTCGCTCAGCCCGTTTCTGTTTATGTCAACACCTTCGGAACATCGGCTGTTCCGGAGATCGACATCGAACATGCGGTCAAAAAGTGCTTCGACATGCGTCCGGCGGCGATTATCGAGCAGCTTGACCTTCTCCGTCCGATCTACAAGCAGACTGCGGCATACGGCCACTTCGGCAGAGATATCTTCAGCTGGGAGCAGATCGACAGAACGAAAGATCTTAAATCCCTCGTCTAATCCGAAATTTCACACACCTTCAGAATACGGTCGTTTTCGACCTTGAATTTGATTTCGCAGCTTCCGAAACGGAAACCGTAGACTTTTTCCTCGTCATGCTGATATGCCGGACGCGGATCGAGAGCCAGGATCTCAAGTAGGGCTCCCCGCAGTTTCGGCTCTATTCCGGCGAGCAGAGTTTCATCGATTTGGACTTCGAGAGCTCTTTTTTCGACCAGGTCCGTATAGGTTTCGGTTGCATCCGGGATCCGGTCGACCTCCGGAAGGTAGGGCTTGATGTCGTAAACAGGGGTCAGATCCATCATGTCGGCGCCTGAGACAACTATTGAATTTTCTTCGATCTTCTCGATTTTAACGACTGAAAGTCCGAGAGGGTTTGGTCGAAACGGCGAACGTGTCGCGAAGACTCCGAGGCGCCTGTTGCCGCCGAGTCGCGGAGGCCGGACCGTCGGTGACCATGCAGAGCGTTCATTTGCCGAAAAGCCCCAGATGAGCCAGATGTGCGAGAAGTTTTCGAGTCCGCGTATTGCCTCTGGGATTGCAAATTCAGGTTCGAATACTATCCTGGCGGTCAGGCTTTTTGCAAGTCCGCTTTGTCTCGGTATCCCGAATTTGGTCGGAAAAGCTGAACGGATCCGTGCAATTATCTTAAGATCGTTTTTCAACCTGATCCCTTAATGCGTTGATTTCACGTTCTCTCTTCAGAACTTTCCAGCCGAATACGAACGGCGCGAAGACTCCGCAGACAAGGAACCCGGAGTAGACCGTGAAGATGATGTATTTGCCGGTTATCAGTGTCAGTGCGACCCAGAAGTAGATATCGACTTCGTTGAACTTCAGGATCGAGACGACCGCCTGGATGAAGAATTTGACCCAGTCGGTGAAACCGCGCTGCGGCGGAGTCGACCACTTCGGACATCTCTGCATACTGTCTACAAATTCAACGATCTCGTTTTTGTAGAATTTTTCGGAGAGTCTGAGCTCCAGAAGCACCTTCTCGCAGACCCACTTCGAGTAGGCGGCGACGTAGATGGTTGCCGAGGCGAGGAGGGGGATTATCAGCATGAGCTGATCTCCGGTTTCGCTGAAGCCCCTGAATCCGACTGCCCAGAACATCAGCACCATCGTTACGCAGTCGCTCGTCTTGTCGAAGTAGTAACCGAATTTTGTCGGGCAGTTGCGGAACCGCGAGACGGTGCCGTCCATGTTGTCGAAGACCAGACCGAGGTTTACGAGAACTGCGCCGAGAACTGCTCCGAGATAGCTTTTGTCGAAGAAGATGAAGAGCACGCCTGCAAGTTTCGTCAGTATGCTGGCGACGGTGATACGGTTCGGCGTGACCCACGGTTTTTCAACGAGCGGCAGAAGAAAAAGTATCGTCATCGGCCTCGCGAAGATCATTGCCCAGAAATCGTCTGACTGATAATTGCGTAATTTCATCCAGCGGTCTTTTAGTTTCATTGCTTCCTCACTAAAAAGTTAAGCGTTTCAACAGCTGTGAAGTTTTGATAACATTCTGATTTTATTGGATTCTTTAGAAGCGGATCGTTTGTCAGCGGTTCTTTTCGGCAAATTCTCTGCCGGCAACGATCGCGTCGATGTTGGATTTTACGATCTCTTCGCCCTTGCTGCCGAAGATCGCGAAGATGCCCTTCTTGATGAGCTCGAAGTCGAGGTCTACGAAGAGACTTGCCGCACCTGCGACGACCATGTTCATGCCGCGCGGGTTGTTGACCTCCTTCGCGATAGCGTCACCGTCGATGACGATTTTGCGGGGAAGCTTGTTGAGCTCGGCGGTAAGCGCCTCCTGGTCCGGATAGTTTCCGATGTTGATGAAGGGATTCGCGTTCGTTACGAGCCAGCCGGTCTCCGGGTTGAGCCACGGCAGGTATCTCAAGGATTCCATCGGCTCGACGCTGATGATGAGGTCCGCCTTGCCCATCGGAACGAGGTCGCTGTAGATCGGTTTGTCAGAGATCCTGAAGTGGCTCTGGACGTCGCCGCCTCTCTGGCTCATGCCGTGAACTTCAGCCTGCTTGAGGTAGAGACCGCTTTCGACGGCTGCATAGCCGAAAATCGTCGCGATCGAGAGAATGCCCTGGCCGCCGACGCCTGCAAGAATCATATCACATTTCATAAGAGCACCTCCTACTTTTTCGCTGCTTTGGTTTTTCTTCTTAAGGTCTGCATACATTCTCTCTGCGGAATGATTACAGATACGCCGTTGTACTCGACCTCTTCGGTGATGACCTTGACCATTTCGTCGTGGTTCTGCTTGGTCGGAACAACGATCCTGACGTGTGCCGGATCGACGCCGAGACCGGTGACGATCTTGAAAAGTCTGCCTTCAGCGTGCGATTTTTGTCCGCCGGTCATACCGGTTGTTGAGTTGTCGCTGATGAAGACGACGATGTTCGCGTTGTCGATGACGGCATCCAGAAGACCTGTCATGCCGCTGTGGGTGAAGGTCGAGTCGCCGATTACTGCGCAAGCCGGGAAGATGCCCGAATCGGCAGCGCCTTTAGCCATCGTGATGCTGGCACCCATGTCGAGGCAGCTGTTGACTGCCTGGAAGGGCGGAAGCGCACCGAGCGTGTAGCAGCCGATGTCGCCGAAGAGGTGACCGTCGCCGTATTTGTTCTTGACCGCGTCAACGAATGCCGCGTAGAAGTCAGCGTGGCTGCATCCGGGGCAGAGTTTCGGTGGTCTTGGAGCAACGAGTTCCGGAACAGGTGCGCCGAAGGTCTCTTTGAGTCCGAGAGCCTCTGCGATGATGTTGGGATTGAGTTCGCCGTCGCGTGGGATCTCGCCGGACATCCTTCCGATGACCTTGACGTCACGGTCGAGAAGGCCGCGGAGCTGTCTTTCGATCATCGGCATACCCTCTTCGAGAACGAGGATCCTGTCACATTCGCGTGCAAGTTTTTCAACGTAGCACTTCGGAGCCGGATACTGCGAGATCTTGACTACCGGGTAAGGCGATCTGCCGTCGAAATTTTCCATCAGATAGTTGTAAGCCAGGCCGCAGGCGATGATGCCGAGCGACTTGTCCGGAGCGTCGATGTATTTGTTCCACGGAGCCTTTTCGGACTCTTCGAGAAGCAGTTTCTGGTTCGCGAGCGTACGTTTATAGCTCTTTTTAGCGAGCGCCGGAAGGAGGACGAACTGTCTTTTGTCTTCCGGAAGCTTTATTTCGTTCTGAGGTCTTGGATCGCGGGTCTCGACGTTTGCGCGGGAGTGCGACAGACGTGTCGTGAGACGCATGAAAACCGGGGTTTTATACTTTTCCGAGAGGTCGTAACCGTAGAAAACCATGTCGTAAGCCTCCTGCTGGTTGGAAGGCTCGAGTATCGGAAGAAGCGCGAAATCCGCGAGGATCCTCGAATCCTGCTCGTCCTGCGATGAGTGCATACTCGGGTCGTCCGCGACGGTGATTATGCAGCCGCCGTTTGCGCCGGTAACACCTGAATTTACGAACGGATCCATCGCGACGTTGAGACCGACATGCTTCATCATCGCCATGCTTCTTTTGCCGGCGTAGCTCATGCCGATAGCCGCTTCTACAGCCGTCTTTTCGTTTGCCGACCAAGTTCTGTGGATATTGCGTTCGGCTGCCGTTTTCGAGCCTTGTGCATATTCCATTATTTCGGTGGACGGCGTTCCGGGATAGGCATAAAAACCGGATATGCCGGCATCGATCGCTGCCTGAGCAACGGCTTCGTCGCCGAGAAACAACATTTTCTTTTTAGTCACAGCGTACCTCCTTGGATAAGTTAAAGATCAAAATGCGTCAAGCGGTTCCGGTATAGCATTTTGAGAGCTGAATGGTCAAATTTATTTGTATGATTTAGGCGTTTATTTCGTTTTTTATGAAATCGTAGAGCTGAGGGCACGACGCGATGATGGTTTTGCCGGTCAGAAAGTCGTTCCCTCCGTTGAAATCGGTGACGATCCCGCCTGCCTCGGAGACGATAAGCGAACCTGCCGCGACATCCCACGGGGAGAGCCCGGCTTCGTAGAAAAAGGCGAATTTCCCGCAGGCGGTGTAGACAAGATCCGTGACGGCCGAACCGAGACGTCTGATCGCCCGCGTCTTGTGGATCAGACTTGAGAAAATCGAGAGCGTGCAGCCTTCGCCGCCCTGGGTTATGTCCGCAAAGCCGGTCGCTATCACGCATTTTTCCGGTTCGGTTTCTGCACTTACCCGGATAGCCTCTCCGTTGAGCTTCGCACCATCTCCGCGTGCCGCCGAAAAGAGCTCTCCGCTCATCGGCAGGAGGCAGACGCCCGCATCGACTTCAGAACCGTTGAAGTGCGCTATCGAGACGGCAAACGGTGCTATGCCTGCAACGAAATTGGTCGTTCCGTCGATCGGGTCGATTATCCAGCAGGGGGAACCGAGTCCTGTTTCCGGGTTGAACTCTTCGCTCAGAAAGGCTATGTCATCGACTTTCTTCAGTTCGCCGATAAGGAATTTCTCGACGGTCTCGTCAGCCTCTGAAACGACGTCGAACCTCGATTTGAGACGCTTCTTCAGTTCCGGAGCCGTAAAAAAGCTGCGGGCTATTCCGCCTGCCGATTCTGCGATCTCTTCAATTTGAGGAAGCTTTTTCGCGATGTTCACTTAATTTCGCCTTGGAATTGCGGATCACGCCCTCGAGGTAGGAGCGTTCCTGTTCGGTAAGATTTCTGCGGGTCTTCTCCTCGAGCATCTCCAGAAGTCCTATGTTGAATTCTGCGATCTCGAAATTCTGCGATATGGGATCTACTCCGCGGACCTTGATCTCGCCGAGGTTCAGCAGGACTGCCGAATAGATCGACGAAACCAGGCTTTCGAACGACGGGGTGACGATCGATGAAATATCGTTTTTTTTGCTTTCAGTCATGGTTCTCCGTTAGAAGCGTTTCCTGACGTTTGCGTTTTTCATTACGGTCTCTTCGTTTACGGTGTCGTATTCGGTGCACTCTTCGATCGAATTAAGGTACTCCTTGTACTCCTCTTCCGTAACTTCGCCCTTTTTCAGCTTTCTTTCGATGGTTCTGATATCTATCTTGTCGAAGCGTTTGTCCGCAACGATTTTAATATCCTCCGGAGTCTCGCTGAGAGGTCTCGGTCTGCTTGTTTCAACTTTTTCTGCCATTGTATCCTCCTATTTTCCGAAATTGATATCAAGAGTCGGACCGCTGCTGCCGCCGCTGCCTGCCGTTCCGTAGTAGACGCCTACTCCGACACCTGCCGCGACTACGACTCCGACGATAGTCCAAAGCCACCACTCTTTATAGACGGGTTTCTTCTCTTTTGACTTCTCCTCTTTCTGAGCCGGCTGCTCTTCGATAAGACCGAGCGCTCCGGCCTCCTCCATGGCGAGATCCGCGATCGCTTTGTATTCGTAGGAATCGCCTGTCAGGCTTTCGTTGAATTTTTTCAGCTCCGGCGTCGCTGCTGTAGCCGTGAGCGGAAGGGTCGCCTCTGCCTTTTTGAAGCTTCTCTTCTCCCTGTTTACCATGTAGCCTGTGTACTTTATGTTTTTTCCTTCAAGTGTAGCATAGGTCACGAGAACGTAGTCTACACCGAGCTTTTCTGCGACTTCGGTCGTCTTTCTGAGCATCGAGATGCTGCCCATTTCGTTCTTCATTTCGTTCGTTTCCGAATGATAGGATGCAGCCGCACCGATCTTGGAGAGACGCTTGTCAACGATAGTCATCTTTCTCGGGGAGAGGGTGATGACGCCTCCGGCATCCTTGAAGCCGTTCTTGTGGATCCTGTAGTAGTGGTTTCCGATGCTCTGTTTGATCAGAGTGAGCGGCGTCTGGCCGACGAATCTGCCGTCCAGGAAGACGTCCGCGCCGTTCGGGGCACCCGAAAATTTGATCGAAGCGTTTGATTTTTCAGCATAGTCTTCTTTGACTTCGTTGAAGTAATCGACCACTTCCGGTGCAAAGGAGTCATCTATCGAAGCATCCGGATTGATCGAGATATAGCCTCTCATGAAGGGTTCAGCCTTTGAATCCTCTTCAGCCATTTTGTAGCTTGCCGCGATGTAGAGGATGACTTCGCTGAGAAGTTTGTAATCCGTGAGCTTGTCGAGGCTGCCTTCGAGGCTTTTGTGCGCGTTCCTGAAGCGGATCGTGGCATCGTCGGTATTGAGGTCGTTGTAGAAGGTCTTGCCTCTCTCAAGGCTCGATCTCGCCGAATCCAAAGCCTTTTCGAGATCGGAATTTTTGTCCGAGAAGAGGTTCGCTTCGGCGTTTACGAAGTCGAAATCGGTCGATTCCGCAAGCGTCGCGACTGTCGCGGATGCGATTTTTGAAGCCTTCAGCTCGGTCGATGAGCTGTCGTAAAGCTGGACTGCGATGATTTTATTGCCTGCGCCTTTGGACGCGCCGATGGTCTCTGCAGCCGAATCCGGTTCGTCCTCGGAATCAAGATCCAGTCCATCGGATTCTTCGCCTTCAGACTCTTCCGATTCAGACTCCTCCTCATCCTCCTCATCGTAGCTCTTTGCTGCCTTTTTCTTTTTCGGAGCCGGCTTCTCTTCGTCCTCTTCTTCTTCCTCTTCCTCTTCTTCCTCTTCCTCCTCTTCGTCTTCACCCAGACCGAGGTCGAGCTCGTCAAGCTCTAAGTCGTCTGCGCGGAGAGTCGATACGGAAAAGCCGCACGGAGTCATCGAAAGGAACGAAAAAACGAACAGAACCAGCCAAACAACCAATGTTTTCATTTTTATCTCCATAAAATAAAAGCCAATAAGCATAATTAAATAGGAACAGCAGTCAAAAAAATAGTGGATTTTTAGCCGGATCGAAAAATATAAGCAAAAATATTGCCAAAGCCCGTCAAGCTTCTAAAATCGGCCGCTGTAAGGAGGGTCGAATGGAGCAGAGCTTAAATCAGGGGCTGAAACAGAGGCAGGAACTTGGCCTGAGACTGTCTCAAAAAATGACGCAAAGCCTTGAGATCCTTCAGAAAAATTCTTTGGAGATCACGGAAGAGATAATCCGCGAGCAGGAGAACAATCCGTTCCTCGAAGTAGTCAAACCGGATCAGTATGTCGATTCATTTTCGGAAATGGAGCCCGATACCGCCGTACGCGACAGGGAGAGAGATCTGCGCAGCCGCGAGCTTGCCGACGTGCCGGTCGAGGTCTTCGAAGACGCGGCGCCTCTCAACTTCGGGGATGATAAAAACACCGGATCCGTCTACGAGGACGAATTTTCGGCGCACGAGTACGAGGAGCTCGAGGCAAACACGTTCGAGGGCGTCCGGATGAAAAATTCAAACGATGCAGACGATGATATAAATCTTGAGCAGTTCGTCAGGGAGGAGAAGACGTTCGAGCAGGCACTTGAGCTTCAGATCGGGCTGACGAATATTTCTGATGAGATGAAAAATTTAATGGTTTCAATGTGTTATAGTTTGGATGATCTCGGCTTCCTGCAAGTTCCGGACGAGGAGCTCGCCGAGAGGTTCGGGGTCTCTGCCGGAGATGTCGGGGAGGCGAGGGAGCTGCTCAAACGCATAGACTCTCCGGCTCTCGGATGCGGCAGCCGCAGCCTGACCGAGTATCTGAGGTTCATGATCCTTGAATCGGGTGCGCTTTCACTTTCATCCGGTATGCGGGGGCTTGCCGAAAGGCTGTTCGGCGACGAGACGCTGATGTCGCTGCTGGAGAGCAAGGCGTTTGCCAAGGTCAGTTCGAAGCTCGGCGCGACGTACGACGAGCTCGGCGACTTTCTGACGGTAGTGCAGAACAGGGTCTCTCCCTTCCCGAAAAAGGGGTTTTCGAGGGAGCTCACGCAGCTCGTGAAGGAGGATATAGAGGTGCGCCTTGACGAGGAGGGGAGTCTCGCGGTCAAGTACAACAACCGGATCCTGCCGATGGTCAGGATCGACTCGGAGGCCTACAGCCTGATGAAGTCAGGGAATCTGACATCCATGCAGAAGGAGGAGAACAAGAGACTTTACGATAAGGCGGCGAACATCGTAGCCAGTCTGGACGACCGGGAAAAGACGATCGTGAAGGTGAGCAGAAGCATCTTCCTGCACCAGATCGATTTCATGAGGCACGGCATCGATTACATAAAGCCGCTTACTCTTGAGGTCATCGCAAGGGAGATCGGACACGACATCTCCACGGTCTCCAGGGCGACCAGCGGAAAGTACGTCAAGACTCCGTTCGGCGTCTTCGAGCTGAAATTCTTCTTCGCTAAGCAGGTGAAGGACAATATGGCGACGAATCTGCGCGTCGACAAGAAAATAGCTGAAATTATTGATAACGAGGATAAAAATTCGCCGCTCAGCGACGACGAGATCGCTCTGCGCCTCAGGGACGAGGGGATAGAGATCGCAAGGCGGACTGTCGCGAAGCGCCGGACAATGCTGAAAATACCGAGTGCTCACGAGCGGAAAAACGAATTCCGCTTTACTTCGGGGAGAAATGCCAATGTGTAAAGTCAGTGATTATCTGAAGGAAAATCTGGTTTTCTGCAATGTCGGACTGAAGAGCAAGGAGGAGCTTTTTGCCTTTCTGGCTAAAAACGCAGGGGCCGCCGGCGATGTCCCGGAGGAGAAGATCCTTGAACATCTGAAGGGGCGTGAATCCTACGGTTCCACCGGGATAGGCAGGGGCGTCGCGATCCCGCACTGCAGGATCTCCGGCTCGAACGAGGTGCTGGTCCAGCTCGTTTCGCTCAGCGAACCGATCGATTACGGCAGCCCGGACGGCGAGAAGGTGAAGCTTGTCTTCATGCTTGTCGTTCCCGAGGGAAACAACCAGCTTTATCTGAAGCTGATAAGCAGAATTTCGGTAGTTTGCGCAAATCGGATCAAGAGAGCGGCCCTGCTTTCGGCGAAAAATGCCGCGGAACTCATAAATCTGGTTCAGAAAATATAGCTGTTTATGCTTTTTTAGGAGGAAGTCATGGTTTTCAGAGTTGAAGTCGGATTAAAGGCGGGCTCGAATTCCGATCTGAAGGATGCGGTCGGGCTTTCATGGAAAAGAAGGATCAAAACGGATCTCGGCATCAGTCTGGATGATGTCAAAGTACTCAAGGTTTACCTTTTTGACTGCCGGAACGTGACGCAGCAGAATATCGTCGGGTTCGCGACGGAGGTCCTTGCCGACCCGATCACCGAGGTCTTCGAGACGCGTGAAATACTTGCGGACAACTACGATTTCGACTGGATCGTCGAGGTCGGGTACCTGCCCGGAGTCACCGACAACGAGGGAAAGACGGCTCTCTGGGGGCTGAAGACCTTCCTCGGTTCGGTCGAACCGGACGACATGGTCTTCTCCGGAAGAAAGTTCCTGCTCCGAGGCAAACTTGACGAAAAGGATGTCAAAAAGATCGCATCCGACCTGCTGGCGAACGGCGTTATCCAGCGTTACTCGATCCTCAGCGCTAAGGAGTGGCGCGAGGGAAAAAGGATCGGAAACGAGGTCCCGCGTGTCAAAAGCCACACCGAACCGAAGGTCGAAAAGATAAATCTCGACCTCTCCGACGAAGAGCTCATGCAGCTTTCGCGTTCGAGGGTCCTGGCTCTCAACGGCGATGAGATGAAAGCGATACGCAATCATTTCAAGGAACTGAACCGCGAAGCCACCGACTGCGAGATCGAGGTCATCGCGCAGACCTGGAGCGAGCACTGCAAGCACAAGATCTTTGCGGCGGATATCGATTACAAGGATACCGTGAACAACTCCGAAGAGACGATACACTCGCTCTACAAGAGCTACATCAAACGCACTACCCAGGAGCTCCGCGATGAAAAACCGTGGATAAAATCGGTCTTCGACGACAACGCGGGCATCATCCAGATCGACGACGACACGCTTTTCGCGATGAAGGTCGAGACTCACAATTCGCCGAGCGCCCTTGATCCGTACGGCGGGGCCCTGACGGGCATCGTCGGGGTCAACCGCGACATCATCGGCTGCGGAATGGCGTCGAAACCGGTCCTCAACACGGATGTGTTCTGCTTCGCCAGCCCCTACTTCAAAGGCGAGCTCCCGCCGAAGCTCCTTCACCCCGGGAGGATTTTCCGGGGCGTTCACCGCGGCGTCAAGGACGGCGGCAACGAGAGCGGCATCCCGGTCGTCAACGGCTCGATCTACTTTGACAACAGATATATCGGAAAACCGCTCGTATTCTGCGGGACAGGCGGTCTGATGCCGGTCACCGTGAACGGCAGGAGCTCATGGAAAAAGGAGGCTAAGAGCGGCGATCTCGTCATCATGTGCGGCGGCAGAGTCGGCAAGGACGGTATCCACGGGGCGACATTCAGCAGCGAGGAGCTCCACGACGGCAGCCCTGCGACGGCTGTCCAGATCGGCGACGCGATCGTTCAGAAACGTATGCTCGACTTCATCCTCGAATCTCGCGACAAGGATCTCTACCACGCTATCACAGACAACGGCGCTGGCGGTCTCAGTTCGAGTGTCGGCGAGATGGCGCAGCAGACCGGCGGAGCGAAGATTTTCCTCGAGAGGGTCCCGCTCAAGTACGAGGGGCTCCAGCCTTGGGAGATCTTTATCTCGGAGGCTCAGGAGCGCATGACGCTTGCCGTCGCTCCGGACAAGCTGGACGAGCTTCAGCGCATCGCGGACATCCACGAGGTCGAGATCAGCGTCGTCGGCGAGTTCACCGACAACGGTTTCCTCGATATCTTTTACAACGATATGCAGGCTGCCCACCTCGACATGAAATTCCTGCACGACGGCAACCCGAAATACAAGCTGGAGGCCGTTTGGGACTTCCGCGAAAAGCTCCCCGAAAAGGAGTTCAAGCCGCGTGACCGCAAAGACCTCAACAACACGCTGGTCGATATCATCGGCAGGCTTAACATCGCCTCGAAGGAGGACTGGGTCAGGCAGTATGACCACGAGGTGCAGGGCAGGAGCGCAGGCAAACCCTTCTGCGGCGTAGAGCACGACGGTCCGTCGGATGCCGGTGTCCTGAGAGTCTCTCCCTTCAAAAAGAGCGCGATCGTCGTTTCGCACGGCATCAAGCCCTCTTTCAGCGATATCGACTGCTACCACATGACGGCGAGCATCATCGACGAAGCGGTCAGGAACGCCGTCAGCGTCGGTGCTGACCCCGATTTTATGAGCGGTCTCGACAACTTCTGCTGGCCGGATCCTGTCTACGACGAGGTCAAGAACAGCGACGGCAAGGCTAAGCTCGCGCAGCTGGTGAGGTCGAACAAGGCGCTTTACGAATGCTGCAAGCAGTACTCGATCCCGCTGATCAGCGGCAAGGACAGTATGCACAACGACTACGGCTCGGGCAAGGACAAGATCTCGATCCCGCCGACGCTGCTCTTCACGCTCATCTCGAAGATGGATGACGTCGAGCGGATGGTTTCCATGGATTTCAAGCATGTCGGAGACAGGATCTTCCTCATCGGCGAGACGAAGGAGGAGCTCGGCGGCAGCGAATTTTATCTCTACCACGGCATCAGGACGGAGGGTTACGTGCCGAAGGTCGAGCCGCAGCGCTTCATGAAAAATTACAGAGCGCTCCACTCGGCGATATGCAGCGGGCTTGTCAGCAGCGCGCACGATCTTTCGGACGGCGGTCTTGCCGTCGCGCTTTCCGAGTCTTCGTTTGCCGGTATGCTCGGCGCCAGAGTCGATTTGACCAAGGTCATGAAGTCTGCCGGCGTCACCCGGGACGATACCCTGCTCTTCAGCGAATCGAACGGCCGTATCCTGGTATCCGTTCCGTCAGACGAGGAGAAACTTGCGAAATTCAGAGAGATTATGAGCGGCTGCGACTGCCGCGAGATCGGCGAGGTCACCGACAACCGTTCGCTCAAGATCAGCGGACTTAACGAAGACTTTGTCGTCGATATCGACATTGCGACTCTCAAGGCGAGCTGGAAGGGGTTGATGAACAAAATGCGGTAATTTCCGCCGAAAGCCCGTTTTTTGTCAAAAAGTCAAAATTCTTGCCAAAGATGTCTCTAAACGATAGGATGTCTGGATTTTTTACTTAATTTGGAGGTTTTTTATGAACGCTGCTTCTATTTTGGCTGTCGTGCTTCTGGTCGCCGGTGTCGTTGCCGCCGGAGTCATTGTCTGGAAGTATGTCAAAGATCTGCACGAATCACCCCGCGACATGTGGATCCTTTTCGGATACATGGTCATCCAGTACATCGCCTATGCCGCGATGAACCCGGTCCTCACACTCTGGCTTTCGGCCGACTGCGGACTAAGTGACCAGATGGCCGGCAACTTCATTATGATATGGTCGATCCTTCTCTCCTGCATCGGTATGGTCGCCGGTGCGCTTGTCGATACGATCGGCGTTCGCAAGGTCATGTTCCTGAGCGTATTCTTCCTTTTCATCTCGCGTCTGGCCATGACCTTCATCACCAATCCGGTGGTCGTCTTCATCGTCGGTTTCATTCCGTTCGCGCTCGGATTCGCACTTGTTTCGCCCGTTATTTCGGTTTCGATCAAAAGATACACCACGAAGGAGGGTGCTGCGCTCGGATTCGGCCTGTTCTACGTTATAATGAATGCGGCGTACGCTGTCGGCGGCTGGCTCATCGACTTTGTCAGAGATACCTTTGCAGAAAGGGATGCTGCTGGTAAAATCGTCAATGAAAACGCAGGTATAAGTCTTGCCGGCATCCATTTTTCAAGCTATCAGATGCTCTTCCTCATCGCTGTTGCCCTGACAGTTGTCGGAGCTGCGGTCATCTTCTTCATCCGTGACGGTATCGAAGTCGTCGAGGAGGCTGACGAATCCGGTAAAATGGCTGCAAAAATCGTCAAGAAGCCTGTCGAACATCACGGAAGCGGTCTGCAGGCCGTCAAAGGTGCGGCTGCTTCAATGGGCCAGAAGATAGGCAGTGCCGTAAAGGAGAACTACTTCTGGATCTTCATCGGCATCCTGACTATCACACTTTTCGTCCGTTTCGTCTTCTTCCACCTTCACTACACTTTCCCGAAATACGGTATCAGAGTCCTCGGCGAAGGCGCGAAGATCGGCTCGATCTACGGCGTTCTCAACCCCGTTCTGATCATCTACCTCACCCCGCTCGTTGCGGCTTTCACGAAAAAGACGAAATCATACAAAATGCTCGTCATCGGTTCGCTCGTTTCGGCTGCGAGCTGCTTTATCGCAGTCCTTCCTGGAACGATGTTCTCTTTCCTCAACGATTCTGTCCTGAGCGAGATCATTTTTATCAAATGGCTCGGGATCGCCAACAATATGGCTGATTTGCAGAATTTCTTCGCTAATAATCCGCTTTCGATGCAGTACTGGTCGCTGATTTTCTTCTTCATCATTTTCACGATCGGCGAATCGATCTGGTCGCCCAGACTCATGCAGTTCACTGCCGAGATCGCTCCGAAGGGAAAAGAGGGAACCTACATTTCACTTTCGGTCCTTCCCTTCTTCTTCGCAAAATTCTTCGTCGCTCCGCTTTCGGGCTGGCTCGTAAGTTCATACGTTCCGCTTGATGAAGCCGGCAAGATCGCTTCCAGCTATCCGAACCACTACATGGTGTGGGTCATCATCGGCGGAATGGCGCTCGTCACCCCGGTCGGACTTCTTGTTCTGAAGCCCTTCTTCTCGAAGCACATCAAGGAATCGTAGAGTGAATGAACAAGATCGTTCTCATCATAGACGACGAAAAACCTATCCTCGACTCGCTCAGGTTCATGCTCTCCGGCTCCGGCTACACCGTCGTCACGGCGATGTCGGCGACCGAGGGACTGAAGCAGATAAAGGAGCTTGAGCACGAGCTTTCGGTGATCATTACCGACCTTGCCCTTCCGGGCGGTTTCGACGGTTTCGACATAATCGAGGCTGTGAAAGATCTGGAAACGCATATCCCGATAATCATGATAACCGCCTACGGAAATATCGAGAACGCGGTCAAGGCGATGCAGAAGGGCGCATTTACATTTCTGACCAAGCCGATCACACTCAACGCGCTCCTGCAACAGATGAACCGGGCAATAGAACTCAGCGATATCATTAAGGAAAATAGTCGTCTGAGAACGGAGAACCTGAACATTTCGGCAGACCGCTTCAAGATTATTTACCAGAGCGACGTGATGGAGAAACTCCTCAAAAACGCTTCGGAGATCGCCAAAACCGACACGACAGTTCTGATAACCGGCGAAAGCGGAACGGGAAAGGAGTTCCTGGCTCACCACATCCTGCGTGAAAGCAACCGCGCCGGAGGGCCGTTTGTCGCCTTCAACGCAGGTGCAGTCAGTGAATCGCTTATGGAATCGGAGCTTTTCGGCTACAAAAAGGGTGCCTTTACCGGTGCTGACAAGAACAGTCCGGGCTACGTCGGGGCGGCCGAAGGCGGAACGCTCTTTATCGACGAGATAGGCGAAATGCCTTTGAGTCTCCAGACGAAGCTGCTCCGTTTTCTTGAGTCGAAGGAGTACCTTCCGGTCGGAAGCGCCTCTCCAGTGATCGCGAATGTCCGGGTGATCGCCGCTACCAACAAAAATCTTGAAAAAGAGGCGGAAAAAGGGAATTTCAGGAAGGATCTTTACTACAGGCTTGCGACTTTTCCGCTCAGGATCCCGGCGCTTCGCGAACGCAGGGAGGATATCCCGCTGCTGATCTCCCACTTTGTCGACAAGGCACGCAAGGAGTACAAAAAGCCTGCGGTCCAGCCGGGCCCGGAGCTTGTTCGGGAGCTCACGAACCGCGAATGGAAGGGCAACGTGCGCGAGCTTGAAAACTACATCCGCCGTTTCGTTCTGACGGGCGGCGAGATCCAGGATCCGCAGGATCAGGCGCGTCAGCAGAGTGCCGACAGCGAAAATCCGCTTTTCCTCACTTTTAAAATAGGTGAGAAAACTATAGACGAAATCGAAACTGAAATGATCGAAGCCACTCTTAAACACACAAAGGGCGATAAGAATCAGGCGGCCAAACTTCTCGGATTATCTCTGCGTACGCTTTACCGCCATCTTTCAAAAGACGATGAGCTTTAATTTTTGAGGTGCTATTGAAGGCTGTCAGGCAAATAGTCGCGGTTTTACTTTTCTGCCTCTTTTTTATCTGGAGTTACTGGGGCAGCTTTACGGCTCTCCTGACTCCTCTTTGGCTGATACCTGCGGCTCTCATTATCTTCGCAGTCCTCTTTTTTACAAAAAAAACAGCTGCTCAATATATTGAAAATATTGGTAGATTCTTTCTGGAGCACGGCTTTAAGGTCTTCCCGGCACTTGCCTTCGTGATTTCTCTCTACATTTCGCTGAAGTGGTTTTCGGGGCTTCCGTTCGTTCCTGACGAAGTGAACTACAAGTATCTGGCTCAGGCGATCCTTGACGGAAAAATCACAAGCGGGCTCCATCCGCATTACGAATTCTTCAACTTTTTATACACGGTCCCTTCGGTAGACGGCGCATATTCGATCTACCAGATAGGTTTCCCGCTCTTTCTCGCTCCCTTTCTGGCTTTGGGTGTACCTTGGCTCGCCAATCCGCTTCTTCTTGCGCTTTCGGTTTTTCTGACCGGCAGGATCGCGGAGAGCTTTTACGACAGAAAAACGGCCGTGATCGCTATGTTTTTAGCCTCCACTTCGGTTTTTTTGACGGTTTTGGGCGGAACGATGATGGCGCATCCGTTCTGCGCGGCGGCGACCCTGGGAGCCTTCTATTTCGCGATCCGTGCAGAAAGAACCAGCAATTCCGGACAATTATGGATAAACATCGCAGTCTCCGCGCTCTTTATTTCGGCACTCTTGCTGGCTCGTCCGCAGAACGCGCTTTTTGCACTTTTCTTTACGGTTTTGTACCTCTTTCTGAAGTTCAGGTTTGCCGTTTTTTTCAAAACAGGAGTCGTTTACGCTCTGATAATTTCGGTTTTTCTCGGTTTGCTCGTCTATTCGAACTATGTCATAACCGGTTCCGTTACCGAGTTCAAGCACCAGAAATTCTGGGATATCTCCGAGCCGGTCGACAACTGCATGGGGATCGGTCTCGGGAAGGGGTGCAAATTCTCCGCGAACACCGAACTGCCGGAAGAGGGGCTGAACTTTACCTATGCTGCGGAGATAACACGTCAGAGACTTGAGGCCTTCTTGCCTGGTCTGACTCTGAACCCGCTCTTTTTTCTTTTTATTCTTCTTCCATTCTTAAAACGCGGCAGGGACAAGAGCTTGATTTTTAATGACTTTTTCGTGCTTGCCGGCTTTCTGATTTTCTTCGCGGTTTACTATTTCTACTATTTCCCCGGCGTCACTTACGGCGCCAGATTTTATTTCGAGGGCTCGTTTTTCCTCTTTCCGCTGATGGCTCAGGGTGTCGTTATGCTTCTTGACAGCACAGGCAGCGGCGGCGCGTTTCCAAGGCTGAGATTTCTGCCTGAGTCGCTTCTTCTGGCCGCCTTAATTATTCAGATTTTTATAAATTTCCCTGCAACTTCATCAGCTTATGCAAAGGACTGGTGGGGAACGACACGCCTTCTGAGCTCAAAGCTTCAGGAAAAAAACATTACGGACGGGGTCGTTTTCATAAATCCGGACTTCTTCTATTCCAGCGGACTTCCGCTGATGAATATACACAAGATCGACCGGAACAGGCTCGTATTTGCGATAGATCTCGGGATCGAATCGAACCAAAAGCTGATGGATTACTACAAGGGAAGGCGTTTTTTCTGGGCAAATTTTCACCGCGAGGGGGATATCCTTCACTCGAAGGAGCCTCTGGAACTCGATGTTATCGAGATCTTCCGCAACCCGGATATTACAAAAGTCACAGTCGAACTCGAGCATAAAAGCTACCCGATCGACGGCAAGCCGGACTACTGCAACAGATACCTTCAGATGGGGCCGATCGTCAATGATTACGCCGGTTTTTCACTGCCGCCTGAGCTTAATGAGGGGCGTCTCTACTTCTTCTGCAGGTTTAGCGGCACGGATCAGTTCTATACCTTCGGGCAGACCTTTACGACCTCCGGAAGGTACCTTGCAAGGGTGACCTTTGCGGCTCATCCCGTCGGCGGAGAAATCGAGTTCCGCCACAAGGCCTCAACGCATCTTATTGATTTCCACAGCGAACGGGCGGAACTGAAAACGGTTGAATTCATTCAGGATATAGAGCAGGGGATGAATCTTTTCACGCTTTCTCCGAAAGCGGCCGGTAGCTACTTCATCATAGACAAAATCGAGTTTTTCCCGTTGCCGGAAGAGGTGAACGATGGCAAAAATTCGTAACTGGGTCGTTTTTATACTCTTTTTTCTCATCTTTTTTGTCTGGGCGACCTACGGAAGCATCCTGATGCCGTTCAAGATTTTCTTTCCGCTTTTTCATCTGACATTTATAATTTTTACATTGATTTTCGGACTTTTGATCCGGAAGAGGGATCTCTCTTCCGCAGATTTCAAATTCGGTAAGTCACCATATTTTCTGCTTCCGGTCGGCGGTTTTTTGATCTCTCTTACGATCGCCTACACCTTTTTTCAGGGTATCCCTCACATTCAGGACAGCGTGAACTACCTTGCTATGGCGCAGAATTTCGTGCATGGCCGGCTCCACAACAGGATGCCTGACCACTATGAATTCTTTCAGTTCGCCTATATGCTTCCGGACGGCGAGAGGACCTATTCGCTCTTTCTGCCGGGGTTTTCCTTTTTTCTTGTCCCCTTCGTCCTGCTAGGTATCCCGGTCCTTGCGAACCCGCTGCTTACCGCCTTCAACATCTTTCTGACCGGCAGGATCGCCGGGAAGCTCTTCAACGAAAAGGTCGCGGTGCTCTCTATGTGGCTGATGCTCTTCTCCACGTTTTTCATAGTCATGGGCGGCACCTGGATGGCGCACCCCTTCTGTGCGGCTCTTACGCTTTCGGCTGTTCTCGTTTACCTCGAGATGAAGGAACGCTGTTTGCCTATCTATCCGATATTGCTTGGTGTTTTTCTTGGCTGGCTTGCCCTTATAAGACCGCAGAATACGCTTTTTTTAGGCATTGCTCTTGTTTCTGATTTTCTGATTTCAACTATAAAAAACAGGAGCTGGGGCCATCTCGTAAAGTGCGCAGCCTATTCGGTTGCCGCCTTTGCCCCGTTTATGATCTTTTTGCTGTGGTATAACTCGATTTATACAGGTAACCCGTTGATTTTCAAGCAGGATATCTACTTCAACTACAGCGAGCCGAGGGACTATTGCCACCGTTTCGGTATCGGGACGGGCTGCCCTCACTCGAACTGGATCGAGCTGCCGCTTGAGGGTCTTACCTGGGCTCACGCTTACCTGGTTTCATACCGAAGGTTGTCGCCGCTGATCATAAATTTCCTGCTACACCCGCTGACTTTCCTTTTTATGCCGGTTGCGTTTATATGTTCAAAAGAGAGAGCTGATTTCAACAAACTGCTGTTCTTATTCGCTGTTTTCTTTGTGAACTTCGCGGGTTACTTCTTTTTTTACTTCGACGGCAACGTATTCGGGCCTCGTTATCTGTACGAAACATCGATTCCGCTTTTCATAATTTTTGCATACGGGATCCTAAGGGTGACGGACGGGCTTACAAAGAAGGCTAATGTTGATAAGCTTCTTAAAACATTGAGCTTTTCGCTTCTGGCTTCGGCTGCCGTGTACCAGATTTTTGTTGTCTCTCCGGCACTTTACAAAAGCTACGAGCGCGGATTCTGGAATATCGACGCCAAGTTGAAAACTGCCCTCGACCTGGCCGGGATCAGAGAGGGAGTCGTCTTCGTAGCACCCTTCACAATGTACGGTTCGGGCTATGCGCTGATGGATCACGGCGACTACGAAAACAACAAACTGATTTTCGTAAGAGACTTAGGTCCGCAGCAAAACCGCAGGATCATGTTCGATTTTCCGGGAAAACGGTTTTACTTCGCAGCTTTCAACAAACTGTCAGGTAATGAAGATCTGCCTGTAATCACTGAAATTTTCCCCGAAAGGGATAACGGTGAGATACACGTTGTCCTGAAGGATAAATTCTATCCGCTGACAGGGGTCCCTGACTACTGTAATGTCTTCCCGGGGAGGTCGTATCTCGATAAGTATTTGGGTATGGAGCCGCCCTACCGTTATATTTCCGGCAACCAGTTTCTTATGTTCTGCCGCTTTAGAAACGAGGAACAGTACTACGATTTCAAGCAGAAGATAAATATCTCCTCCCTATACGAAATCAGGATCAACGCCCTTCAGGGCAGAGATATGGGTAATTTCAAGCTTATGATCGACGGAGTCGAGGCTGCAAAGCTGAAATTCAACAGCGAAGAGACGGGAATGAAGGAGTTCGTTTTCAAAGTTTACCTCTATCGCGGACTCAGGGAATTTAAACTCGTGCCGGACGGATTGCCAAGTAAATTCAACTATTTTATGATCGATTATATAGATTTTGTACCGAGAACGTCACGAAGATCCTAGTGCTCGGAGCTAAGTAGATCCAGGATCACGTCGACGGAGCGCCTGCCCGATTCACCGGGATACTTGTCCATAGAGTTCCTGACGTACTCGTATAGTTCGTCCGAAATCCCTTCGTCAAGAGAGTTATCAATGATTTCAACGATATTCGGGATGTCCGACTTTTCGATGATGTGCCCGTACCTCTTGAGGAAGTCGATGCTCCATGGATCTTTCGGGTAGTCGGAAGTATCTCTTCCGCGCCTGTCATAGTTCGACACCAGGGCTATAACCGGGCGTTTGAAGAGCAGTGTGTAGTCAAAAATTATTCCCGAAAAGTCGCTTATCATAATGTCGGCTTTCGCGAGCGCAGGCAGGTTTTCGGGTGAAAAATCCCAATGGAAAGAGCTGCTTTCCGGAAATTTTCTCTGGAGTTCGTCAAGCAGGTCCTTTTCGGAGATCTGAGCCTGCGGATGCGGGCGGACTGTTATGTCGAACCGGTCGGACTCGACGAGTCTGCCGATGAGCTCTACCCCGCATTTCTTCAGGAGACCGTGGATGCCCCAAGTCGGTGAAAGCAGGACCCTTTTTCTTCCGTCAACCGGCTCTTCAGTTTTGATCGATGCCAGTTTTTCGCGGGTGGAATCAAGGTATGCGCAGCCGACCTCGACGATCTTTTTGGGCTTTAGATCACGCGCCTTTTCAATTGCCCGGATAAACTCAGTGTCGGCATCTCCTCCTGTCAGGACGACGTCGTAGTAGTCGGTCCCGTAGATAGCGTAGCCCGTGACGCCGCCGGCCGAGTGGGTGATGTGGACATAGTTCCTGACCCCCTTGCTGCGCTTGATCTGAAGAACGTCAAGCCCGGGAGTCGTCATGATCAGGACCTCAGCTTCGAGCGTGTTCAGGATGAAAAAGGCCTTGTTGCCTTCGCCGATGCACTGGGTCTTTATATTCGGAAGTCCGCATGAAAGCCCGGGGTCGCTCTCTTTGCCTGACAGGTACAGGCAGGGGATATTTCTGCGGCTCAGCTCTTCAACGATCGGTTTGAAGACTCCCCAGTACTGAGGCCCCTCCGAATAGATCACGATCTTGTTCTCAATGCGTTCTCTTTTGCTGAGACCGCGGAAGTGTGCCGGCAGGTCGATCAGCTTGAAAAAGATGCCCTTGAAGACGAAGAAGAGAGTCGCCACGATGCCGATAAGTGCCGAAAAGAGCATACTCCCGGAACCGGGATCAAGGTAGGCAAAAAGGTTTAACGGCAACAAAAATATCAATAAAATAAGGAATTTGTTGAAACTCATGCCTTAACTCCAGTACTCCCGAAGCCGCCTTCACCGCGAGATGATTCCGATAACTCGTCTGTTTCGACAAAGTGTGCCTGCAAAACCGGTGAAAGGATGATCTGAGCTATTCTGTCGCCCTTTGAAATCACAAAATCCTCGTCTCCGAGGTTTGCCAGGATCACCTTGATTTCACCTCTGTAGTCGCTATCGATCGTTCCCGGTGAGTTCAGAACGAAGAGCCCGTTTTGGGCGGCAAGTCCGCTCCTGCTTCTAACCTGAAGTTCGTAACCATCCGGAATTTCAGGGAAAAGCCCAGTGGCTACGACGGCTCTTGCTCCTGATTTTATGACGAGGTCTTCGTTTGAACAGATATCGGCTCCGGCAGCTCCCTGAGTTTTGTAAACCGGAAGCTTTGCGCCGGGAGCCGCCTTTAGTTTTACCTGAATGTTACTTTTTGGAGTGTTCTCTGCCACCGCGATCTCCGCGAGAGGGTTTTGAAGGTTTCGGTTCCTTTGTCCAGTCCTTTTCGAAATCGCTCGGACGCATACTGAGTTTGAACTTTCCGCCGAACTCGATCTCCGTAACGATAACGTTGACCTGATCCCCGAGGGCGAGTACGTCGGAGACATGCTCTACCCGGCTTTCCGAGATCTTGCTGACATGCAGGAGACCTGTCGTGCCCTTCCAAAGTTCGACGAAAGCGCCGTATTCTTCGATCCTGGTGACAGTCCCTGAGTATACCTTGCCGAGTTCGACGACGTCGGTGAAGGATTTGACGAGTGCGATGGTTGCATCGAGTGTCGGCTGATCTTTAGCTGCGATCCTGACGGTTCCGTCCTGTTCGACTTCGATGTCAGCGCCTGTCGCGTCAACGATAGATTTGATGTTTTTCCCGCCGGTACCGATGAGATCTTTGATTTTATCGACGTCGATCTTCATCTGGTGAAGCTTAGGCGCATTCGGATTGAGTTCCGGACGCGGTTCGGAGATAGCCTTTTCCATTTCACCGATGATATGCATCCTGCCGACCTTCGCCTGGACCATGGCTCTCTCCATGACCTCTTTCGGCAAGCCCTTGATTTTGATATCCATCTGTATTGCTGTGATGCCGTCTTTCGATCCGGCAACTTTGAAGTCCATATCGCCGAGGTGGTCCTCATCGCCGAGGATATCGGAGAGGATATAGAAATCTTCGCCGTCCTGGATCAGACCCATCGCGATCCCCGCGACATGCTTTTTGACCGGGACTCCCGCCTCCATGAGAGCAAGAGAACCGGAGCAGACTGTCGCCTGAGAGGATGAACCGTTTGATTCCATGATCTCCGAAACGATCCTTACCGTGTAGGGGAATTCCTCTTTTGACGGGATTATTGCCGTGAGGGCTCTCTCCGCCAGATTGCCGTGACCGAGTTCGCGTCTTCCGGGTGATTTGAGTCTTGCGACCTCGCCTACCGAGAAGGGCGGGAAGTTGTAGTGGAGCATGAAGCTCTTGCTTTCGACTTCAGTCACCGTGTCAACGCGCTGTTCGTCTTTGCCGAGACCGAGCGTTACCACGCCGAGCGACTGCGTTTCGCCGCGTGTGAAGACAGCCGAACCGTGAGTCATAGGAAGGACGCCGAGGTCGATAGTGATCGGACGTATCGATGTAAGGTCGCGGCCGTCGATCCTTCTGTTTTCTGTTATGATCTGGTGGCGCATCGCGTATTTCAGATAGTCCTCGAAGAAGGTTTTAGCCCTCTTCAAAACGAGTTCGGGATTGTCTGTATCCTTAAATCCGGCACCCTCTTCGATTTTTGCCGACACCTTTTCGCAAAGAGCCTCTTTAGCCTCGTCAAGAAGTGCGTAACGCTCAAGTTTCGCGGTCGTCGAAAGAGCTTTTTTGATGAGTTCTCCGCAGCATTCGTGAACGAAAGCCTCAAGAACGGTATCCTTTTCCCTTATGATCTCTTCACGTTTTTTCGGGTTGATTCTGTTGGCAAGCGCGACCTGCATCTCGAGAAGCGGCTGGATAGCCTGATGACCGAGCTCTATCGCGTGGGTCATGTCGTCTTCGCTGACCTCTCTAGCCTCGCCTTCGACCATAACTATCGAGTCGAAGTTCCCGGCAACCGTGATATCGATATCGTATTCCTCGCCTTCGACAACGGCGGGGTTGATCATGAATTCACCGTTTTTGCGAACGACGCGGCAGCCAGCGACAGGACCGTTGAAGGGGATGTCGGAGATCATCAGAGCCGCTGACGCAGCCGTGATCGACATGACTCTCGGGTCGCAGTTCGGATCGTAGCTCAGAAGGTTGACCAGAATCTGCGTTTCGCAGTTGAACCAATCGGCAAACATAGGTCTGAGCGGTCTGTCGATCAGGCGCGATGTAAGTTTTTCCTGGGTGCTGGGCTGGGATTCTCTCTTCAGAAATCCGCCGGGGAATCTGCCGGCAGCATAAAATTTTTCAATGTAATCAACGGTAAGCGGAAAAAAGTCCTCCTCGGTTGCCGGAGCAGTCTTTGCGGCAACTACAGTCGCAAGAATTACCGTTCCGCCGTATGTGCACCAGATCGCTCCGTCGGCCTGCTTGGCATAGCGGCCGGTAGCAATGGATACATCCTTGGCGTTAAATACAATAGACTCTTTGATCTGATTCATTTTTACATCCTATAATACTATACAATAAACCATAAGCGTGAAAAGATACTCTGCGAAAGCAAAAGTACAAGAAATGTGCGGAAAAAAACGAATTTTATTTACGCAGACCTAATTCTTTGATGAGATTCGAATAGTCAGCGAAGCTGTTGCGTTTTACGTAGTTGAGAAGTTTCTGTCTCTTGCCGACCATCTTAAGGAGACCAAGTCTGGAATGGTTGTCTTTGTGATTCGTCTTGAAGTGCTCCATAAGTGTATTGATTCTCGCGGTAAGAAGAGCGATCTGAACTATCGGTGAACCTGTATCACCCTCTTTTGTCGCGAATTTCGTTATAACTTCCTGTTTTGTCTCTTTATCAAGCATTATATCCTCCAATCTGCTTAAAAACGCGGGGATTATAGAGGTGAAGACCGCGTTGTCAACATTTTTGTTTCCTTGCAGAACGGCCTGTTGTAAATATGCAATGATTTCAATGTTTTGAGTTGAGACGCCCGGAGAGGGGCAATAAAAGAAAGAATTGTTTTTTTTGCTTTTCGGGTAAAAAAGGAAGGTTTTTCTTGTAATCTGCCGTGATTTATGAGATTTAACCGTGTTCTTTTATTTAGGAGGGAAAACATGGTAAAGGTCGGACAAAATATTTTGGGAATCAGCCCCTACAAACCAGGCAAACCGATTTCAGAGGTCGAGAGGGAGCTCGGAATCAAATCGGCGGTAAAGATGGCGAGCAACGAAAACCCGACAGGCATCAGCCCGAAGGTCAGAGAGGCTCTGATCAGTGCGCTTTCGGATTTGAACCTCTATCCGGACGGCAATGCCTTCTACCTCAAGCAGGCAATTGTCGATTACCATAAAAAACTCGGTGAAGATATCGATTTCAGCGAGGTTTTCGTAGGCAACGGTTCGAACGAGGTCATCGATATCGCTATCAGGACTCTGGTCAAGGGTGACGAGGAGGTCGTTCTTTCGAAGCTCGGTTTCATTGCGTATGAACTGATACTCAACGCTGCAGACATAAAAATGCACTTAGTCCCGCAGACTTCTGATTTTACGGTCGATATCGACGGGATAATCGCCGCGGTCAATGAAAAAACCAAAATGATCTGCCTTATCAACCCGAACAACCCAACGGGAACTTACTACACGAGGGAAAAGTTTGAAAAGCTGCTGAAATCGGTTCCGCAGGATGTCATACTGATCGTTGACGAGGCCTATTTCGACTTTGCGGACGCTCCGGACTATCCTAACGGTCTTGATTACCGTTCGATGCATCCGAACATGCTGGTCTGCAGAACACTTTCCAAGGCATTCGGGCTCAGCGGGATCCGTCTCGGCTATGCAATCGGTTCGAAGGAGATCGTTGACTATATGAACCGTGTCCGCGAACCATTCAACACGAACTCGCTTGCGCAGGTCGCTGGGATAGCGGCTCTTCAGGATCAGGAATACCTTGCGAATGCGATCAGGGTGAACCACGAAGGGCGCGAATATCTCTACCGCGAATTCGACCGTCTCGGAGTCAGGTATCTTCCGACACAGGGCAACTTCATCCTTGTCAAGATCAGCGAAGATGAAAACTCGGGATTTGAGTGTTACGACTATCTTCTTCACAAAGGCATCATAGTCCGCATGGTCAAAAACTACGGCCTGCCCAACTGGATCCGGATCTCGATCGGTCTCATGAACCAGAACGAGCTTTTAATAAAGCACTTCGAGGAGTTTCTTAAAACGGTCAGATAAATAGCGTCAGAAACAGCCTTCAAACAGGCTGATCTTGTGAACGGTACAGTCTTTTTTCATCTCTTCACAGAGAATCTCCTGAACTTCTTCGGTTCTTGTCATTGCAATCAGGGTCGAACCGCTGCCTGACATGAAAACCCGCTCCGCTCCTAGGTTTTGCAGCTTTTCTTTTAGCTCCTTCAGGCGGGGAAGGTAATCAAAAACAACGCTCTCGAAGTCGTTGAAGATGTGTTCGTCGTCCCAGGCAAATTCAAAATCCTCCGGCAGCGCTGAGTAGCCTTTGCACTGTTTGTCGAAGAGCGAGTAGGCGAGTGCGGTATTCATAGGGAAATTCGGGTAGACAAGTGTAAAAAAGCCGTCGTATGCCGGGATTTTTACAGGCCGGATGGTTTCGCCGAAGCCAGAGATGACAGCTGCTGATTTATAGAGAAAAAACGGAACGTCGCTCCCGACCCGGGCTGCGACTTCGGAAATTTGGTCGATATTCAGCCCAAGGGAGAACTCTTTGTTCAAAAAGAGCAGAAAAGTAGCTGCGTTACTGCTGCCGCCCCCGAGTCCGGCCCCTGTGGGGATAGATTTTTCGATAACAACCTTCATTGCGGGAAGCTTTCTTCCGATATAATTCTCCATCAGAACATAGCTCTTGAAGACGATATTTTTTTCACTCGGAATCTGTTCGGAAATACATTCCGTTTCAACCGAAAAGCTGTCTGCCGGTTCAATAATCAGTCTGTCGGCGAGGGTGACTGGTACCATCAGCGAGCGTATCCTGTGGCGCTTTGCGGTCTCGTCGTTACCTTCAAGCTTCAGAAACAGGTTGATTTTTGCGTGGGATGTTAGGATCTTAGTCATTTTGATTTACCTTCGTGTCTTCTCTTTGATTTTTTCCAAACGCTCTTTACCGAGAAGTTTTTCAAAAACGGGGAGCGCAGGTCGCATTAATCTTACGAAATATTTTCTGAAAATGCGGGTTCTGGTCTCCCATGAGGCTGCAAAATGGTGAATTGAGAGAGTCTCTTCGGTTATTGTTTTTGTTCCTGTCGGATCATCGAACGGGCAGAGAACGGCTGTAGGCAGAATCCTTGTATTTTCATCCAAAAGCTGTTCGGAGTTGTCCTGGCGCAACCCGTGTCTTAAAAATATTTTTGTGTTCCTTTCGGGGCACGGTGTCAGATCAAAATCCCCGTTTGCCTTGATGAAGGGAATATCTTTGTAATCATCCATCAGTTCACGGAGGATTTCGGTGTTCTTTTCAGCTCCGAAGCCTAACCCAGTGTTTATCCTCTTTCCGTCTTCAAAACCGAAATAGGCTGAATTGTCGAGCAGAAGATCAATGTTTTTCAATAGTTCAACATCTGTATCAAGATATATCCCGCCGTGGTTATAAACAACGTCAAGCCTTACGAAATCGGTGACGAACGCCCATTTTTTTGCAGCGTAAGCCTGCTGAACGTAGACCGGAGCAGCCGAAACATCATAGTTCTCCTCACTCCACTCTCTGATTTCATAGTCGGGACAGTATTTTTTCCAACTTGCCATACACCTTTCGGCCATTTTCGGTTTCGGCTTGCCTCCGAACCAGCAGTAGTGGATGATTTTAGGAATCATTTTTTTCTCCACGCATCAGTTTTTCCAAGACGGAGTATGCCCGCATCGCCGGTTTGAGAAGCCTGAGCGATTTAAAAAAAAGGAAGAATGATATGATCCTCTTTTCCCTAGATGTAAAATTAAGTTCATCCCTGTGCTCTAAGGTGTAGGATCCGACCTCGTTTGTCAGCAAAAGCACTCTTTCATCACCGCTGTCGGCAGATGCATAAGCTCTCTTTAAAAGGATTATAGTGTCGATAACGTAATCTTTACCGACAATTTTTTGCATCTCTTTGAAACCGATGGCGGCATAGAAACCTTCCTGCTCCTTGAATGCCCAGGAAAGATCAAGCTTTTTGAGAGAAAAATCCTGCTTAGTCGTCCCTTCCGGATTTTTAAAATAATAGTAAAGCTCTGAATTTGTAAATGATATTTGCTTGGCTTCAACCAGCCATTTGCATACTGTTGCGTTATCTTCGTAAATTCTGTTGTCTGGAAAGGGATAGTGTGTCAAAATAGATTTATTGATTAATTTTCCACCGGCAACCCAATAAAAACAACCATTATAATAAAGCCTTTTTAAAAGTTCTTCAGAAACAGATGATCTTTCAAAATCGGAAGGAGTACTTTGAGCAATTATTTTGTCGTTTTTGCTGATTTCAGCACAGCTACACATTACCATTAAAGAGTCAGATCGTTGAGCCTCTTCCCAGAGGATGCTTAAGTAATTTTCAGCAATGGAGTCATCGCTGTCGACAAATGTCACCCATTCTGTCTGCGCAAGCCCGACTCCTATGTTTCTGGCTACTGATTGTCCTCTGTTGCCCTGGTGAATTACATGAACCCGCGGATCCTTTTTAGCGTATTCTTCGCAGATTATTCCGGATCTGTCTGGAGAGCCGTCATCAATCAAAATCAGCTCGAAATCAGCGAATGTCTGTGCAAGGATGCTGTCAATGCAGCGGTTTATAAAGTTTTCGGCCTTATAAACCGGGACAATTACTGAAATTTTCGGCATTTCAGTCTCTCTTTTAACCGTTGTTTTATGCCTCGCGGACCTTCAGTTTTCATTATTCTTACGAAGATGAATATATCCCAGATCGGACTGAAAAAGGGATAGATTTCTTTATAATAAACAGCTGCATTGTAATAGTTGAAACCTGCGAATTTGCCGTAATTTATGAGGTTTTCTTTCAATAATATCCGTAGATTATCTATTGTTTTCTGATAATCGTTAGGAGAGTTTTTTGCCCCGACAATGTTGTCATAAATAGCCTCTATACAGGTTCTCATCGAGATTTGAGCTGCCTTAAAATAGGAACGGTCAATGAAATAATCAAACTGCTCTTTTAGTGCGTCAATTCTGTCAAGCATTCTCGGACTCCACTTCGCCCGCATTATACTGCCAGGTGTTTGACGGTAGAAATATAGGGTACTTTCTATTGATGCTATTTTTTTACATCCAAACAGAATTATATGTGTTGTAAATTCGTCTTCACTAATCCTTCCAAGCGGGTAGCGGATATTTTCCCACAATTTTTTGCGGTAGATTTTTCCACAGGCAATAACCATTGTGACTCTCTTCTGGCACCAGATTTCTTCAGGAGCGAGCAAATTTATTTCATTTGTGTGTCGTTCCTTCGGTTCCTTCCCGTCAGGAAATTTAGAATAATTACAGGCACAGACATCTACCAGTTGAAAAATTGCTGTTTCGTAAAGTTGTTTTAGATATTCGCAGTGTACCCAGTCGTCGCTGTCAATGAATGTTATCCATTCGCTGTCGCTGTTTGTATCTGCCCAGTCGATCCCTGCGTTTCTTGCGGCTGAAAGCCCTCCGTTTTTCTGGTGAATCACATGAATTCGGGAATCTTTTTTTGCATACTCATCACAGATTTCACCGCACTTGTCGGGGGAACCGTCGTCGATCAGAATAAGTTCAAAGTCAGTGAAAGTCTGAGAAAGGATGCTGTCGATACACTTGTGGAGGTATTTTTCAACCTTGTAAACAGGGACTATTACAGAGATCTTCGGCATCCAGGTTAGTTGTTAAGCCACTTTTCAAATTCTTCGAGAGAGAGCTCGCTGCCGGTGAAGTCCTTGATCATGTCGTTTCCGGATCTGTTGCCGCCCTGTTTGAGGATGGTGTCTCTGTATTTGCCCATGATTTCGGGATTCATGAGACCTCCGTTCTTCATAACGTAGCCGTAAAAATTCTTGACGATCGCAAGCGACCACATGTAGGTGTAGTAGTTCGAGGTGTAGTTTACAAGGTGACCGAAATTCTCGATCTGGTGAGTCTCTTCGTAGGATTTCCACGGCGAGAACTCTTTTTCAAGCTGCTTTTCGAAAGCATGGTGGTCGAAGCCTTCCGGGTTCTGGAGGAAGAGCTCGAGCGAAAGCTTTGCAAGGTAAAGCTGTCTCGAAACGTGGAGACCTTTGCCGAATTCATCCGATTTTTTCATCTTTTCGACGAGTTCTGTCGGAATTGGTTCGCCTGCGTCGTTTGTTGCCCAAAGCTGAAGGATCGCCGGATCCCAGACGTACTCCTCCATGAACTGAGACGGAGCCTCTACGAAGTCGCGCTGGCAGTTCGTGCCTGCAAAACGTACATACTTGTACTCACGGGCGAGGATCCCGTTGATGAGGTGTCCGAACTCGTGGAAAAGTGTCTGAACGTTGTCGTGGCTGATGTAGGATTTGCCGTTTACGGGCTCGGGGAAGTTGCCGACTATCGCCATTCTCGGAAGTCTGCCCTTGATGCCCTGAATATTGGTGAACATTGCGAAATGTTTGTATTTGTTCGGGCGCGGATAGAGGTCGAGTTCGAACTCGCCGATCTTTTCACCGTTTGCGTAAACATCGAAAGACATTATGCTTTCATGCCATACGTCATCTCTTTTGACCTTTTCGAACTTAAGTCCGAAGATCTTTTCGTTGACGATGAAAATGCCGTTGATGACCTTCTGCATCTCGAAATACTGCTCGGCATCCTGCGGGTTGTAGTTGAACTTCTCCATGCGGACAAGGCGCGGGATGTAGAATCTGTCCCACGGCTCGACTTCCACGTCGTCTTTTCCCGTAAGCTGCTTTTTCTTCGCAAGAAGGATCTCCGCGTCGCGTTTGGCGTATTTCATTGAGATCGGGATTATCTTGTCGAGGAAGTTTTTCGCGTTTTCCGGGGTTTCAATCATCATTTTAGCTTCGGAAAGCTCCGCCCAGTTTTTGTAACCCAAAAGTTTGGCGAATTTAGCCTTGGCCTTGAGGTAGTTCGCGAAAATTTCTGTGTTCTGCGGGAATGCGACATTCTGGGCAGCCATATACATCTGCTTTCTAACGTCTTCGTTGTCCGCATATTCCATGATCGGGAAATAATCCGGATAGTCTGTCGAAAGCATTATCATGCCGTTCTCATCCTTCGGTTTCGAGTTGATGAAGCTCTCCGGCATCCCCTTGAGCTGCTCGACCGTGAACTTGAGGACCTTTCTGTCTGCTGCAATGTTTGCATTGAACTTCTGCTCGAGTTCGACAGCTTCTGCATTGGTCTTTTTGATCTCAGCGCGTGTCGCGTCATCCTTATCGACACCCGATCTTTTGAAATCGTCGACAAGATCTTTGAGGAAGTGTCTGTCCTGATCGTCGAGTGCCGGATCGTCAGCCGGGATAGCTGCCGCGACTTTGTAGAGATCCGCATCAAGATTGATCTCGGTAACGAGTGACATGAGTTCCGATTCCGCAAGCATGGCCGCATTTCTGACGCCCTCGTCCGGATGGTTCATTTCATAGATCCCGATCTTTCCCCATGTATCTTCGATGATTATTTCGAACTTGTTGAAAAGCTGAAGTTTTTCGACGGAAGTTCTTCCTTCGGGATTTGCCTTGATGTCGGCGATAGTATCTTTTACCGCCTGAAAAGCAGCGCGGCACTCTGCCAGATATTTGTTGCCGAGTTCGCCGAACTCCTCTTTTTTCTCTTCCTGAGCCGGTGCCGGTGTCTGAGCTTCCGGAGCCTGTTCCGCGGCCGGTGCTTCAACTGCATCCTTTTTTTCTTCCTGCTTCGGCGCGTCGCTTGTCGCGCAGGAACCTATAAATGCGATACTTGCCGCAACCAGCAAAGCCAACATTCTTTTCTTCATCTTTTCCTCCTGGTGTTTTCAAAAATAGGTAACCCTTAAAATGCGGTAATTGTAGGGTTTCACCTGTTCCTAGTCAAATTTTCACTGACTGCCGCCGGGCATAATTATTAATTCTGTTGATTTTTACAATGCTTATATTAAATAGTATAGCTTTTAATTTGTCACATTAGCGGAGCTGAAAATGATGACTGCAAAAAAAGAGGCGCTTTTAAGGATGTTTGAAGGCTGGCAGGCGTGTATCCCGGCCGATGTTATTCCTTATGCGGATCAGATTATAGAAAATATTACCGATGAAGAGATCGACGACTTCATGGAGAAATATGAGAAGGCCGGTACTCACTGGGGCTTTTCCGAGTCGTCCGATTTTGTGGACAAGACTGTCGGTAATGTCCTGAGAAAGCTTCTGACAACATCCGTGACCGGTCAGGAGAACTTGGAAAATGCACTTGATTCATTGAAGAGATCCGAGACTTCAAAGCTGATATTCGTCTCGAACCATCTCAGTTATTCCGATACGAACATATTTCTGCTGGCCCTGAAGGATATCTTCGACAAACACGGTTTCGGGCACGATCTGACGGTTATTGCCGGACCTAAGGTCTTTGCGCACCCGCTTCGCAAATTCGCCAGTATGCACTTCAACACGCTGCTTTTGATCCAGTCTCACAGCGTATCGACGACGCAGGTCGAATACTCTGTCCGCGAGATCGCCAGGGCGGCTCTCAAGGTGCGTGACGACATCCGCGACCGCGTGAAGATCGTTTTCATTTTTCCGGAGGGCAAACGCAGCCGTGACGGTCAGATCAAGCAGTTCCTTCCCGGAGTTTACAAGCTTATCGATATCGATGAGAAGGCTCTCGTCATGCCGGTAGCTATAACCGGAGGCGATCAGATGCTGCCGGTATCCCATGCGGATCTCCGCTATGCGAACGCAACCGTAACGCTCGGCAGGGCTGAGTATGTTGCAGATATCAAAGCCGGCATAGAAGATCAGTCGAATATAAAACAGGAGTTCATGGATTATCTCGGCAGGAAAGTCGCGGCTCTTCTGCCGGAATCGTTCCGCGGCTTCTATAAATGAGGTTGATATGTTGAAACTGCTAAAGAAAATTTTTGTTTTTGTCCTTGTCTCACTGCTCTTCTCGTGTAACACCGACACGAAGCTGGTCTATCCTTCCGAGGATGTGATCAACCGCGTGACCGATTTTTATCTTCTTTCCGACAACGAGACTTTCCTGATCCTCAGCAGTGACATGAACAGAAGATACGATTTCGGCAGACTTGTCATGATGAAGATCGCCGAAAACGAAGATGGCAAAAAGAGCATCAAATTCGTCGACTCCGTTCTGGTTCCGGCTATTGCCGGGAAAATGGCGGTAGACGATAACGAAACGACGGTTTATGTCACGACGCGTGACGACCACGGTCTTGTCAGGGTCAGCATCAAGGGTGAACCGGGGGAATACCGGCTGGACTACGATGACGATACCGACGGCAACGTTCCTAAGGTCCTGGGAACAAAAAAGGAACCTTACGCCGTTACATGGCGCGAGGAAGACTCCGTTCTTCTGGTCACGCATCTCCTGAACGGCGAGCTTTCGATAGTTGACGGCGAAAAATGGGAGGTCATTCAGAATGCGAAGCTGAAATACGGCGTTACGGACATTCTTTTCGATGACGTCTCCGGATACTATATGACAAGTCACAGAAGCTCGGGAAACATTACGCTGATCGATATTCACCGCGGTCTTGACAACGATGAGTTCAGCATTACTACCAGAGAGGTCTCGCTAGGTCTTCCGACGAAGGGCTACGATATCCGCAGCCTTAAAAAATCGAGAAACGAGAATGTCTTTTACGCGGCATTTCAGAATCTTCCTGACGAAGACGATGACTACGAGGAGGATACTGCGCCTCAGCTTGTAACATTTTCTTTGGAGAATAAAAAAGCCAGTGTTATAAACAACTTCCCTTTGAACGGGGACCTCGGCGAGATCAGTGTTTTCCCGTATAAGACCGGTTCGGAAGACGAAGAGACTCTCTTTGAGAGCGAGCTGATCTTTATCGCGAATCCCAGCGAAAACAGGATCTGGATATACGATCCGGCGCGGAATCAGGTTTTAAAGGAGATGTCGTACGGCAATGATGACGAGTGCGAGCCCTATCAGGTCTATTCGAAGGCTCTCAACGAAACATCCGGATATCTTTTCGTCTCCTGCTTCTCGCACGATCTGGTCTATGTCTACGAGATCGACCTTTTGAACGACAGTCTGATAACTGAAATCGGAGCGCTGAAATGAAAATTTTTTGCGCGGTTCTGCCGATATTTTTGATGCTATGCCTCTCCGTCGGGTGTTCGGGCAGCGGAAACAGCTACTTTTTCGAGAATCCGGTCGATATCGCAACAGTTGAAAACGTTGTCTGCCAAAACGGCTCGATCTCATATATCGGCTTCGTCACGGACAATACGACGAAGTACGGTGCCAGGATTATGGAAATCAGCGGCTGCGGTCGCAAGATCGATAAGAAATTCAAGGATAAACGAGATAAAAAAACTGGAGTCTACGTCGGAGGCGTCGGGATAAAATCAGATGTTTTCGTCAAAGGAGGAGAGGCTTACATAGCGGTCGCCACATCCGGATATGTCGCTTCCGATCACTGGAAGGACGAGAAAAAAGAGGAAAAGCATCTTCCTTCTCACAAGGGCAGGATCGCTCTCCGCCGTCTGACGAACCAGGTCGAACACGAGCCTGATTTCAACCGCAGCTTCACGCTTGATTTTTATCCTGAAAACGTCAAGGCCTATCTGAACGAGGGTTTTTTCTTCTCCGGCTCTGATCTCGGAAAGAGATTTATCGGTTTCGTTACGCCTGAAGGCGAGGGAGAGGTGAAGGAGATCGGTTTCGACGTATCAGACATCGTTGTCGTCAGCAGCAGGATCCTTGTTTTCGACAAAAGTGACGGCTCTGTCTACACCGTAACGAAGGAACTCGAAACCGAGAAGGTCCGCACCTACGACAACTTCGCTGACGGCAGGATGACCGGCATATTCGACAAGCGCGTCGTATTTTTCAAAGGGCGCGAGCTCGAGATCTACAGCCCGTCGCTGGAACTCATGAATTCGCTTGAGACTCCGGAAGGCTTCGATATCTCCGCGGTTACCGATCTCTTTTACACCGAAAGCTACAACTACAGGCTCGTAAAGTCGGAGACCTTGGAAGAACGTGTCGAGATATATCACAACGATGAAAAGTCGGATGACGACGAGTCTGAAGAGTCTGAGGAGACTTTGACAGACGAGACCGACTATGAAAATTGGGAGGTTTCCGACGCCTTGGCCGGGAATGTGATCCTGGTCTCTTCGACAAAAGGCAAGATCATGGCGTACGACTTCGAGACGTCAGCATGGCTCGTCCAGCCTTACGACAGTTCCGCAAAGTCAAACGACTACGCCAGACAGCTGCGTCCCTACCTGAATGGAAGATATGCTTTCTATCCGCAGAGTGACGAGGCGAACTCAGATAACGGCGCCCTACTCTACAGCGTCGAGGCGAGCAGGGGGACACCGTTCGCGACGACCTACCGCTTTGTCTATGAGGGTACATTCGAGGGCAGCAGCTCTCCGTCGGGCGTCTACGATGCCTCTGAAAACACGATAACGGACGAGAGGGCCGACTTCTCGTTATTCGGGATCGATCCGGAGACGGACAGCGTCGTTCTTACAAGCCGTATCCGCTCCGACGAGTGCGGCATCCCGGAAAATACGAGCGTGACGATGCGGATCTCTTCCGTTGACGGGCAGGTCCTGCATCTCGAGGCTGGCGGATACTCTTCTGAAATCGCCGGCTGCTTCGGCGAAACATTGGGTTACGCTATTTTCGCTAAGGAAAAATATGCGGTTTCACGTGAAACAAACGGCGAGAAATTTTTTATAGGAAGAGGTTCCGAGATAGGTGCCGGAGAGACCGGATTCACCTACGAGGATGACTCGGTCGGTGTAGTGATCCGCCGCCGTGACGATTCCGTCGCTACCGAAAAGGAGACCTCTTTTTACTTTAAGATCAACCCGGGGATCCCCTATGTCGGGATCTCCTCTTCGGATATCATGAATGTCATGTCCAACCCTGCGCCTATGCGTTTCGTTGCTTTTTCAACCCTTACGAGGCGCGTGATCGAGTACGATCTGTCGGACAATTCAGTCGTAAAGGTTTATAAATAGGAGGTTTTATATGAAATTTTCAAAAATTTTCGCACTTGCGGTACTTCTCTTTTCATTCACGCTTTTTGCTGATGACGCGGCTCAGATCGCAACGAAGATCCTCGGCAAATACAACGACATAAAGAGCTTCTCTACCAGTTTTTCAAGGGTCTTTGTCCAGAGTTCGACGGGGAAGAAGACGACGGACGGCGGCACGATATCATTTATCGCTCCGTCCAACATCCGCATGGACATCTTCACGGACGGGAAGCTCACCGAGCAGACCTTCGTTGACAACAGCAGGACAGTCCTGATCTACCACAGCAAAAAGAGCGCGCTTGTCAGAAAGTCGTCGAGCGAGGCAAGCGACTATCTTGTCTTCCTCAAGGGGCTGCCGGAGGTGGAGAAGAGGTTCACCGTCACCGATTCGACAGGTACGATCGAGAAGGCGAAAAAGACCGGAATGACGATAAAGCCCGGCTCGGAAATGCTGAAGCTTACGCCGAAAAATCCGATCCCGAATGTAAAATACATTTTCATCACGGCGATAAACGGCGAAATCGACAGCGTCATCATCATCGACCAGCTGAAAAACATCAACCAGTTCACCTTTTCCGGCATCAAACTCAACCCAGCGCTCGATAAGAAAAGCTTCGATTCCTCGATCCCGAAAGGCTTTGAGGTCTCCGACTTTTAACTTTCCATCTCTTTTCGGAGAAATTCGATGAAACAAAGAATTCCGGTCATCACATACAGAAAGGATTTATCTATTGCAAACATAAGCCTCTGCTTCCCTGGCGGAAGCTCGCTTGAAGACGAAGAGACTCTCGGTTTCGCACACTTTTGCGAGCATCTTGCCTTCAAGCTGAGGTACGACGGCATGGGGATCGCTGATTACGTCGAGGGGCTGGGGGGCTCGAGCAACGCCTTTACATCGAACGACGGCATAGTCTTTGACGTGACGGTCCGCAAGGATTGCGTCGCGCAGACTCTGAGGTTCCTTGAGCAGATTTTCGCGCAGTCCTTTGAAACCATTTCCGATGCCGATTTCAACGAGGAGAAGAAGGTCGTTCTCGAGGAGAAGGCTATGTATGAGGACGATCCGATGGAGAATGTTTTCGAGGGGCTGATGCGGAACCTCTTCCCTTCGCATCCGTACGGCCACAGGATTGTGGGCGAGGAGAGAACTCTTGAGCCTGCAACGAAAAGCCGTATTGCTGAATTCTGGCACGAGCGGGTCTTCGCGAGACCCTTTCTGGTCGTTTCCGGCGGCTTTGACGGCGAGCCTTCGTTCGAGATTGACGTCGCCGGCGAAAAACCAGCACCTGAGCTCTCCGAATGGACGGCGGAGAGCAGGTTCCTGCTGGAACACAGACAGAAGAAGCTCTATTTTTCGGCGGCATGGAGGCTTCCGGCTCAATCCGGCTGGACCGATGCCTATCTCAGGATGATTTTCGCGATAATTTACGGCATCGATGGCAGCCGTATATACAACAGTCTGGTATATGAGGATGCCGTTTTTGACGAATACAACGTTACCACTGTGAGCCAGCTCAGAGCCTCGATTTTCGTGCAGACCGCGGTCATGCCTGCGAAAAATGTCCTCAAACGCATTCAGAAATGGGTGACGATCTGGAACGACTACGAGTTTACGCAGGCCGAGGTCGCGAAGGCGCGTGAGACGCTCCTCAGTAACGAATATTTCAACTCCGAGGGCATCGGGAACAGGCCTGAGATCATGGAGAAAAGCTTCCTGATATACGGAGACAAGGATCGGCTCGACAGGGATTATTACTACGAATTCCTTCACATAACGGCGGATGATCTCAACGAGTTCAAGAGAAAATATCTTGGCTTCGACACTATGGTCTTCGGTGTTTCGAAGCCTGAGAGCTACAGGTTCGACATCAACGCAATCACTCTTCCGAAGAGCGATTCTGTTAAGCCGAAGGAGGAGCTTTTCGAACTTAAAAAACGCGGCGTCCGCGGTTTTGCAAGACCTCTCGGCGACTCCGCCTTTATCACGGGCTACATCCTTAAAAAGAGCGGAGCCTTTATGAACTGGCGGCGTCTGCCCGGCTCTTTCAAGTTCTTTCTCGACGTTCTCTGCTGCTCGGCAAAGGGGATGACCCGGGACGAGACAGAGTCGTTTCTGGATAAGTTCGGTATTTCCGTTTCGCCGGTCTCCGGCAACAATGTCGGCGGGATCAAGTTCAAGGTGAGAGACAGTTTTATAGATGAAGCTGCTGAGATCATTGGAAAAATTTTTGAAAACGAGATCAATGACGATGACTTCAGGCAGGAGAAGCAGTATGCGCTTTCGCATCTTTCCCTGCTCAGTGAAGAGCCCAGCTATCATATTTCAAAAGCGGTTTACAGGGAGCTTTTTGCGGGGACTCCGTACGAGGGGCTGCCTTCCGGAACTTATGAGAGCATTGAGAAGGTGACTCCTGAAATCGTCCGCGCTATCCGAAGAAACTTCATGCGCCACGGAGCGTTTTCGGTAGCCGTTTCCGGTAACGCCGACAGCGGAACCCTCTCTAAAATCGTGAATGCGATCCCTGTCGAAGGCGTACAGAAGCCGGTCGGTTCCGAATATGTTCTCCCCGGGCTGGAGGAAAAAACGATCAAAATTCCGGTCAAGGGCAAAAACCAGCTCTATCTCACGCGGGCTTTCCGCGGACCTTCGCTCTACGACAGCGACTACGACTCGATCAGGCTCCTAGAAAACTACCTCATAGGTGAGAAGTCGCCTCTTTTTATCGAGCTGAGGGAGAAGCAGGGACTTGTCTACACGATGGATGTCTCCGGGATGGCGGGGACCTTCGGCGGTTCGATAACCTTCTCCGCGATAACGAGTCCGCAGAAGTGTGACGATGTTGTCGCGGCGTTCGAGCATGTGATCAACGATCTGAAGAACGGGAAAATTTATAAAAACCGGCTCGACGAGATCAAAAATACGATCGAAACAGGCTTCTTCGCCTCTCAGGTCAAGAGCAACTACCATTCCTACAACATGGCTCTGGACGACGCCCTTTCGCTTGGAAAAGGGCTTTATCTCAGACAGCTTGAGATAATCCGTTCTATCACGGCTGAAAAACTTGCCGAGACAGCCGCGAGGTGGCTCCAAAACGGCATCTGGGTCATGGCAGGCGATGTGTCAGAATGAAATCAGGCCTGAAAAGGGCGAACGGTGTGACACCCTTTCGGGTGATTTCGTTATCTATCAGCCGGAGGACGGGCAGCGCTACAGCACGGATGATTTTATGACCGCATGGCTTGCGGTAACCGAGTTCTGTACACAGCCTCCGCTTCGTTTCCTTGATCTCGGAAGCGGGCTATGCAGCGTCCCGATGATGGTTTTGTGGAAATTCCCGAGCCTTTCCGGAGTGGGGATCGAACTTCGCATGAACCGTTTCCGTCTTGCGCGGAAATCGCTTTCAGCCAACGGTCTGACCGGCAGATTCGAGCTCCTTAACGGTGATCTGCGGGAGCTGTCGCTTGATGAAAAGTTCGAACTGATAACTTCGACTCCGCCGTACTATACGAAAGAGGAGGGGCTTTTGAGCGGAAACAGCGACAAGGCTGCGGCACGTTTCGAGCTTAACGGCAGCATCGAAAATTATTGCGAGACCGCCTCAAGGCACCTTGCCGCTGCAGGCAGGTTCATAACGGTCTATCCCTACCTTTACCGCTCCCGGGTCTACGAGGCGGCCGGTCGTTTCGGCATGTTTCCGGAAAGAAGGGTCGACTTCCTTCCGCGGGAGGGGAAGGCACCGCTGATCTCGATCTTTTCGATCGGTTTCGGGAACGCTGAAGAGCGGATCGAAAGGCTTACGATGCGGGATCCGTCGGGATCTCATACAAAAGAATACAACGATGCCAGGATATTGTGCGGATTTAAACCAAAAAGGTGAAAAATGGATAAACAACCGAAAATATTGAAGGAGGAGATCGTCGCCGACATGAATGTGTTCAAGGTGGCGAAGGTCGATCTGGAGTTCAACGGCAAAACGATGCACCACTCGGTCGTCAGGTTCTGCGGGACGGTATCCGTCCTTCCTGTTACGAAGAGCGGGAACTTTCTCCTTGAAAAACAGTTCAGGACCCCGACAAACTCAGTTCTGATCGAGGTCCCGGCGGGAAAACGAGAAAAAGACGAACCTCCGGAGGAGTGTATCAGACGTGAAATCGAGGAGGAGACCGGGTACCGTGCAACGGAGATCCGCGAGGTCTTCAAGGCGTACACTACCTGCGGCTGTAGCGACGAGTTCATGCACTACTTCATCGCAAAGGTCGAACCGGTGAGCGTGTCGGAGAGAGAGCACTTTCCTGATGAAGACGAGTCTATAAGCCTCTTTGAAGTGACTCCTGACGAGGCTGTAAGTATGATCCGGCGCGGCGAGATAGTAGACGCGAAGACGATAACCCTGATAGCTGCCTACAAGGCTGGAATGGCGTGCTTTGAAGGTTGAGATCGCGAAAATAATCTCCAACGGCTGCGGGATCGGCTGGGCGGATGGCGAAACATATTTCGTCCCGTACACCATCGCCGGAGATGTCGTCGAACCGCTGGCATTTATTAAAGAAAAAAGTCATAAAATAGTAACTGACTTCAGACTTGAAAAGAGATCCGTGTTTAGGCGCGAACCCTTCTGCAGACATTTCGGCAACTGCGGCGGATGCCTCTTCCAGCATATAGCCTACACCGAACAGCTCAGGATCAAGAAGGATATCTTCAGAGAACTTTTCAGGCAGAGCGGGATCAGACCCGACGCGGAGATAGAGGTCTTTACGACCGGCGAATTCGGAATGCGCACGCGGACGAAGATCTTTGCTCGTGACGGTAAAGCCTGCTACAGGTCGAAAAAGTCGCAAAACCTAATACCGATCGACGTTTGCCCGATCCTGCACCCGATTTTTATGGATAAAATACGTGAGGATGTCGCTAAGCGCAGCGGCGATATCCAGTACGAGTATTCGGCTGTGACGGGCGACTTCATGCCGGGCGGAGAATTCGTGCGCAAGATCGTAAACGGAAAGACTCTGAAAATATATGAAAACAGCTTTTTCCAGCCGTCGGAAGCGGCAGCCGGACTTATGTGCTGCAAGCTGTCGGAGATCCTTGACGAGCTTCACCCGAAGAGTGCCTGCGATCTCTTCTGCGGCTGCGGGCTTTTTTCGGCGACTCTGGTTGAAAGGGGAGTCCGGACAAGCGGCGTGGAGGTCGTGGAGAACGCGTGCAGGAGCTTTTCGGAAAACCTGGGCTGCAGCGCTAAGATCATAAAGATGGACGCCTACAAGCTGAACGCGCTGAAGAGAGTGGATCTGATCGTTGCCGATCCGCCGCGAAACGGGCTCGGGACCGACCTTTCGGAGCTTGTCTGCAGGAGTACCGGCAACGTCGTCTACATCGCCTGCGAGCCGCCTAATTTTGTCCGAGACCTCAGGGTTTTTCTGAATAACGGCTTCAAAGTCAAAAGGCTCTTCCTCTTTGACATTTTTCCAGATACGCCCCATTTCGAGACGTGCTGCTGGCTTGCCAGAGATTAGGAGGTAAAGATGGAATTCAAGCTTCACTCGCAGTTCCAGCCGGCTGGAGACCAGCCGCAGGCGATCGAGAAGGTCATCCGGAACTTTAAAAACGGCTCGAAGCGCGAGCTGATCCTAGGTGCGACTGGGACGGGAAAGACCTTCGTGATGGCGAACCTGATAAAGGCTTTGAACCGTCCGACGCTCGTGATAGCTCACAACAAAACGCTTGCCGGGCAGCTTTACGGCGAATTCAAAAACTTTTTCCCTGAAAATGCGGTAGGTTATTTCATATCGTTTTACGATTACTACCAGCCGGAAGCTTACATCCCGACGACGGACACCTACATCGAAAAGGACGCCTCGCGGAACGACGACATCGAACGGATGCGGCACTATGCGACGGCTCACCTGCTTGAGAACGAGCAGTGCGTGATCGTGGCGTCGGTGAGCGCGATCTACGGTATCGGTTCGCCGGAATACTACAAGGATCTCACGATAAAACTGTTCGTCGGAAACACATATCCGATGCAGAAACTCTGCGCCGACCTCGTCGAAACGCAGTATGAGCGGACGCAGTACGACCTTGCGCGGTGCAAATTCCGCGTCAAGGGCGATGTCGTGGAGATCTTCCCACCGTATGAAGAGGATGTCGCGGTCAGGATCTCATACTTCGGTGACGAGATAGAGGAGATCTCGCTGATAAAGCCGTTCGAAGGAAAAAAAATCAAAAATCTCGACTCTGTCAGCGTCTACCCGTCGAGTCATTACGTCGCTGAAAAGGAGACTTTGAAACGGTCTGTCGAGAAGATCCGCGTCGAGATGGAGGAGCGCGTCAGATATTTTGAGGGTGCCGGCAAGCTGATCGAGGCGCAGCGCATCCGCGAAAGAGTGACGCAGGATCTGGCGATGCTCGAGACTGCCGGCTACTGCTCAGGGATCGAGAACTATTCTCGCTATATCACGAACCGCGAGGAGGGGGAGACCCCGCCGACGCTGATGGACTACTTCGGCGACGATTTTCTGGTCATTGTCGATGAGTCGCATGTGACCCTGCCTCAGATCCGCGGTATGTACCGGGGCGACAGGGCGCGGAAGGAGGTGCTGGTGAACTACGGGTTCAGGCTGCCGAGCGCGCTCGACAACCGTCCGCTGAACTTCGACGAGTTCATCTCGAAAACGGACAAGGTCCTCTTCGTTTCGGCGACTCCTAAAGATTATGAAATTTCGCAAGTTTCTGAAGTTATTGAACTTATCAACCGGCCTACAGGGCTTCTCGATCCGCTGCCCCAGCTCCTGCCGGTCAAAAACGAGATCGCGCTCCTGCACGACGAGGTCGTCAGCGAGGTCTCTGCCGGCGGCAAGGTCCTGGTGACCGCGCTCACGAAAAAGATGGCAGAGGATCTGACCGATTACCTGAAGGAGAGGGGCGTACGGGCAAGGTTCCTGCATAGCGACATCGACAGCATCGAGCGCCTTAAAATAGTGATGGAGCTCCGCAAAAATATGTTCGACGTGCTGGTCGGCGTCAACCTCCTGAGGGAGGGGCTCGACATTCCCGAGGTCTCGCTCGTCGCCATTCTGGATGCCGACAAGGAGGGGTTCCTGCGTAGCGAGTCGGCGCTCATCCAGACGATCGGGCGGGCGGCGAGGAATGTCCGCGGCAGGGCTCTGCTTTTCGCCGACGAGATGACGGATTCTCTGAAAAACGCGCTTTACGAGACTCAGCGTCGCCGCAAGATCCAGGAGGAGTTCAACGATGCGCACGGGATCGTTCCGAAAAGCGTCGTAAACAAGTCGATACTCGACATCGAAGCCCACATCCCGGGCCATTCGAAAGGCGACGTTCCGAAGGCTCCGAAAAACAAGATAATCAAGCTTATCGCCGAACTCGAAGCAGAGATGAAGAAGGCCGCTTCCGAATGGGATTTCGAATACGCGGCGATCCTGCGCGACAAAATTTTTCAGTACAAGGCGGCTCTCAATGAAAAGAAAGAGCCGTGACCTCAGTCTTAACGTTTTTGTTTTGGAGATTAAAATGAAAAAAAACACAATGCTTTTCATTCTGTTTTTATCCGCTTTTCTTCTCTTTTCCTGCTCGTCTAAAGGTGACGGGGAGGAGCTGCCCGATGCCGACAGCAATGTTTTGCAGGACGCTGACGGCGACGGAGACTCGCTGCCCGGCGAAGCTGCAGATGAAGAGGGCCGAACCGATGACGCGGTATCGGAAAACGATGATCCCGATACTCCGGATCCGGCAACCGATTCAGACACTCCGGAGGCAGCCGATGATTCCGATGACACTGACGATACTGCTGATCAGGATGCAGATCCGACCGATGATTCCGGCGATTCCCGGTCTGACGGAGACGACGATGATCCGACCGACGATTCCGATGAATGCGCCGGCGATGACGATCAGGATACCGTAATTGCCGGCATTCCTGTTGTTTTCGGCAACATCTGCACCGGTCAGACAAAGTGCTACAATGAAACCGCAGAGACCGACTGTCCTGACGAGGGTGCAGCCTTCTACGGGCAGGATGCGCAGTATGCAGAAAAAGGTGAGTGCATTCCGCAGAGATTTACGCTAAAAGGCTCGGGTGAGGAAAAAATCGTTTTTGACGAAAACCTTAAGCTCGAATGGCGTCAGACAATCACCAAAAATGTCGACTGGCAGCACGCTGCGGAGGAGTGTGCAAAAGAGTATGCCGGAGGCTACGGATGGCGTCTTCCCTCGCCGAAGGAGCTTCTTTCGATTGTTGACGGCAGCAGGTATGATCCGGCGGTAAATACAGACTATTTTCCTGCTACAACCGACGAATGGTTCTGGACCTCGGCCGATTTTGCTTCAACTGAAGGCTCCGATCAGAACAAAGCGTGGTTCGTCCGCTTCGATAAAGGTTTTTTAAGCTACAAAAGCAAAACCGAAAGCGAAAAGATGCACGTCCGCTGCGTCCGCGGTGCGGCTCTGCCGGAGGGAGAGTTTGAAATTCAGGAAATCGGCGGAGACGAAGTTGTCAAAGATTCCGTTACCGGCCTGATGTGGCAGAAAACCTACAAAGATGGCGTTAATAAGTTCGCCGATGCGCTCTCTACCTGCGAAAACCTTGATTATGCGGGCTTTTCAGACTGGAGACTTCCCAACAGAAACGAGCTTGCATCGATCGCGAACTATGCGGGATACTGTCCTGCCTCGGATTTCCCCGAAATGCCGAACCGCTCCTTCCGCACCTCCACCAGCGATGCGAAAAGCAGCAAAAACGCCTGGTATATCCTTTTTAGCGACAGCGGCATAAGTTCCGGCGGCAAATCGAATTCGGATATCGTCCGCTGCGTAAGAAGATAAAAAAACTTGACATGCATGTAAATCTTACTAAAAACCCACCCGTAAATTTCGTTCCGCAATTGTCAGTGAGATGTTTTCCTTAAAAATCATTGCTAGGTTTTAATGATTCGGTTAGGACATTTGATATTGGTTATTAGTTAATGATTTCGTTTTAACTCGGATATTTTATCAACAAATTGGAGAAAAAAATGAATTTACAAGACCTGAAAAACAAGAAAAACGATGAGCTCGTCGCTATGGCGGAGGCTCTTGAAATCGAGGACGCCTCTTCAAAGCGCTCACAGGAGCTTATCTATGAAATTTTGCAGAAGCTTGTTGAAAACAATGAAACTATTATGGCAGACGGCGTTTTGCAGATCCTTCCGGACGGTTTCGGTTTCCTGAGAAGCCCGAAATGCAACTACCTTCCGGGTCCGGACGACATCTACATCCAGCCGGCAATGATAAAGAGATACGGACTTCGTACCGGTCAGACGATCTGCGGTGAGATCAGAAGTCCCAGACAGGGCGAGAGATACTTCGCTCTTGAAAAAATCACATCGGTCTTCGAGAACGAGGACGTGGAAAAGAACAGACACACGCCCCTTTTCGACAACCTGACCCCCTTCTATCCGACCGAGAAGATCAACCTCGAGACGGCCGGAAACGTAATGTCGACAAGGATCATGGATCTCCTTGTCCCGGTAGGAAAGGGACAGCGCGGTCTTCTTGTCGCTCCTCCGCGTACCGGTAAAACCGTTCTTCTTCAGGACATCGCACACTCGATCACCGCGAACCACCCTGAGATCAACCTCATCGTTCTCCTTATCGACGAACGTCCCGAGGAGGTCACCGACATGATGAGGAGCGTTAAGGCGGAAGTCATCGCATCGACCTTCGACGAGCCCGCTACACGCCACGTCCAGGTAGCCGAGATGGTCCTTGAAAAGGCGAAGAGGATGGTCGAGGTCGGCAAGGACGTCGTTATCCTTCTCGACTCGATCACAAGGCTTGCACGTGCTTACAACGCAGTCGTTCCGCCGTCAGGAAAGATCCTCTCCGGCGGTGTCGACGCCAACGCGCTCCACAAGCCGAAAAGATTCTTCGGTGCTGCAAGAAACATCGAAGAGGGCGGCTCGCTCACGATCATCGCAACTGCACTTATCGATACAGGAAGCCGTATGGACGAAGTCATTTTCGAGGAGTTCAAAGGTACGGGCAACATGGAGCTTCACCTCGACAGAAAGCTCATGGAAAAGAGAATCTTCCCCTGCCTCGACATCAACAAGTCGGCAACCAGAAAGGAAGAGCTCCTTCTGCCGCCTGATGTCCTCAACAAGGTATGGATCCTCAGAAAGCTTCTCCATCCGCTCAATGTCATCGATTCGATGGAGTTCATGCTTGACAAGATGGGCAAGACGAAATCGAACAAGGATTTCCTGAAGGCTATGAATTCATAGTTCACGGCGGGGCGAGTCCCCGCCTTTTTTTTTAATCTTGAAATCTCGAAATCTCTTCGATATCTCGTTATCTCGACGTCGTTATTTCGATATTTCGTTATCTCGATATATCGATATCACGATATCGCGAAATCGTTATTCGTTGTTGTTGATCCTGCCCCAGACGTTGCGTACGGAATCGTAAAGGTCTTTGAGGTCGTTGCTGTCTTTTGTCGCCGTGATCCTCAGGAAAACACACTGGTCGATCTCCGCGATGCCGCGTGCGATGTCTTCGGCAAGTGACTGACAGGAGGGCGATCCGCACATTCCGCAGTCGATATTCGGCAAAACCTGCATGATGGAATCGACATGTTCCATTTTTTCGAGCGCTTTCTCCATGTCGTCGTCAAGCGAGAGCATCGATCTAGGCTGGAGTTTTTCAAGGTTGAACGCCTCTTCGAGATATTCGCTCCCGCATTTGCCGAAAAGGGTGCAGTTTTGGCACGCGGGGTCGTTTTTGTCAGCGTTTGAAGGCTTGCACGGCGGCAGGTTCGCCCGCTGAAATAGGTTGCGTACGGTAAGAAAACGGTTGCCTGGGACAAGGATCCCGCCTGCGCAGCTTTCGTCGCAGGCGCGGAGCTCGAGGAATGAGATGTTTTCGTCGAGGTCGTCGTTTTCAAGTTTGTCCAGTATCTCGATGACATTGTGGATACCGTCAACCGCCATCGCGTGGTTGTCTCGTCTCGCGCACTCGCCTCCTGTAAGCTCCCATGCGACGTGGTTGTTGTCGGCCGGCCGGCAGAGCCTGCCTCCTTCGTTTTTGTGCTGCGAGATGAAGGGATATATCTTGTTGTATATGAAATCCATGTTTATGACGCCGTCGATATTAGATTTTTTCTCACCGACGGGGTGTTTGATCGCAACGATTTTCGCGGCGCACGGCGAAATGTAGAAAATACCGGTTTCGGAAGGATCGATGCCCGCCTTTTTCAGCTCGCTGCGGCAGTGGACTGCGGCGATATCGAGCGGCGGTTTGATCAGCGCGATGTGCTTGAGGAGCGACGGGAAGCGCACCTGGATCAGCCTTATAACGGCGGGACAGAAAGAGGAGATCAGCGGAAATTCGGCTTCAGGTTTTTTTGCGTACTCTTTCTGCGCCTGTTCAAAGAGGGATGAGGCACGCGGAACCTCGTAGACATGGGTGAATCCGACACTTTTCAAACCCTCGAAAACCAGCTTCGTACCTGCGTTTTCGTCAAACTGTCCCATCAGGACCGACGGAACGAGTGCGACGCGGTATTTGTAGTCGAAGATCCTCTGGAAGTCGTCCTGCTCGACGATTATCGCATCGTGTTTGCACGAGATCATGCACATTCCGCAGTCGACACACTTGTTGGGGTTGACCGAAGCCTTTCCTCCGCGGATCCTGATTGCGTCGGTCGGACAGGTCCTCATGCAGTGTGTGCAGCCGATGCACTTGTTTTTGTTGATCCGCAGCGCGTGGTGGAAAAACGGGCGTTTGTTGTGTGTCTTCATGCGAACTCCTGCTATTCTAGATTGAAGGAAAGGGTCAGTTTCGTACCTTTTCCGACCTCGGTTTCTATTTTCAAATCGTCAACATTCGCCTTTATATTCGGCAGGCCCATCCCCGCACCGAAACCCATTTCACGAACCTTGGTCGATGCAGTCGAATAGCCCTGCTGCATCGCAAGACCGATATCCGGGATCCCTGGACCTTCGTCATCGAGAACGATCTCGATCCTTTTCGGCGAAATGTCGGCAGTGATCTTTCCGCGGTAGGCGTGAGCCACGATGTTGACCTCGGCTTCGTAGAGCGCGACGACGACGCGTTTCAGCACGCCGGTGTCAACATTGAGCTTCTTGAGAACTTTCTTGATGTTTCCCGAAGCGTTCCCTGCATTCAGGAAATCACCGCCTTCAACATTGTATTCAAACTTCATGATCCACCTTAAAAATCAGTAAACAGGACTTAAACCGTGGCTGAAAAGGATACCCGAAATATGATAAACGGAGAGCGGACACTCTATGATCACGGCGTCGTTTTCCTTCGCGAGAGCGATCATCTCGTCAGTCGCCTTTTTCTTTCTGGCAAGGACTATTACGGAAACGTCCATCATGTCGGCGGTCCTTATCGACTGTGGATTTGCGAGACCGGTTATAAGGATCCCGTTGTCGAAAGGAGTTGTAAGGACATCGCTCATCAGATCCGAAGCGAACGCCTTTTCGATTTCGCGGTCGGAGAACTCCTCGCCGCAAACGATTTTTGCATTAATAAGATTTATGATCTCTTTTACTTTCATCTTTCCCTAACCAACAATAAAACAATAAAAGTGCTTGCCAACGATACGCAATGTTCCGAAAAAGGCAAACAATAGGCAAAAATATCCGGCATTCGCCGGCTCCCGTCAAATCATTCTTGCAAAAAAAAGTGCGACCGTTAAAATGTTCTGTCACTTTGTGGAGTACATCAATGGCGGTATCGTCTTCAAAAACACTCAACATAAACTTTAAATGGAGCGAATCATGAGCAGAAATTTACTGATTTACGAGGCTGACGTTACGAACGCACAGGCGCTTAGCGAGCTTTTTTCAGGATGGGGCTTCAAAGTCTATACCGCCGCATCGCCGGACAAGGTTCAGGACATCATGGCAAAGGCTAAGCCCGATGTCTTCATTATCCGTGCAGAAAATCCTGTTTCCACAAAGGGATTCGCATTCTGCTCCCAGCTCAGAAAGATGCCGGAGTATGTAAAGACTCCGATACTTATCATCTCGAGCGAGTTCTCTCAGGAGCAGTTCGACAAACATGCCTCCCTGCCGGGTCATGCGGATGATTATCTCCACATCCCGGTCGACAACGACACGCTGATCGCGAGGCTCGAGCTGATTTTCCCGTTCATCGACGGTCTTCCGGACAACGATCCGGCCACCTCGTCGGATGTCGCTGAACTCAAAAAGAGGATCTCCAATCTCGAAAACGACAACGACATGCTCACGGTTTTCAACCACGAGATGAAGGAGCGTGTTAAAAAGGCGGACTCCGAGGTCGAAAACTTCAAGAAAGAGCGCGACGAGGCTGTAGCTAAGTTCAAGGAGATCGACGAGAAGTTCAACTCCGCGGTTGATTCTCTCAAAAAAGAAAAAGAACAGCAGATCAAGCAGCTTACTGATTCGAATAAGGCTGAAAAGGATAAACTTCTCTCTGAAAACAAGGCCGCTCTCGAAAAGCTTGCTGCGGAGCACAAGTCGGCGATAGACAGGCTGACATCCGAAAACAAGGCGGCTTTCGACAAGGCGAAGGGTGACGCGGATGCCAGGATCTCCTCTCTCAGTACCGAACTTGCGAATTTGAAGGCCGGCAAGCAGGCTGAGATCGACAAAGCGAAGTCAGACTGCGATTCCAAGATCCGCTCGTACGAAAAGCAGGTCACCGAAAACATGAAGAAGGTGACCGAAATGGATCAGCAGCTTACCGAAAAGACAAAGACTATCGCCGATAAGGACAGGCAGATAGCGGAAAAGACGAAGCTCGTCTCCGAAAAGGAACAGCAGCTTGCAGACAAGACAAAACAGGCGGCGGAGAGCGAAAAGCAGCTCGCCGACAAGTCAAAGGCGCTGGCCGATACCGAGAAAAAGCTTGCCGAAGCCGAAAAAGTGTCGGCTGAAAGGCAGAAAAATCTCGACGAGTCGAAGAAACAGAACGATGAAAAGGCGAAGAAGATAGCCGAGCAGGATAAAAAGCTTGAGGAGCAGAAAAAGGCGCTCGACCAGAAGGAGAAGGAGCTTGCCGACCAGCTCAACGAGTCTGTCGAAATAGGCAGGGAGTATGAGAGAGTCGACCGCGAGAAGCAGAAACTTGAGGCCGATTTCGCGACTCTGAACAACGAATGCGCACAGCTCAAGGCAATGGTCGAGAAGCTCAAGGTCTTTGAGGCGAAGACAGCAGAGCTCGAGAAGGAAAAGGCTGATCTTCTGGCTAAAAAGGCTGATCTCGAAAAAGAGAAAACTGAGCTTTCAAACAAAAAATCCGAGCTTGAGAATACGCTCAAAAAGCGTGACGGCGAGCTTGCGGAGGCAAAGGCGATGCACGAGGAGGACCACAACATGATCGGCGCTCTTCAGGAGGAACAGGCGCAGTTCGCGATGCTCAAGAGCGAGCTCAGAAGGATCGTCTCCAAGTTCGGCGGCATAGATGAAAGCAAGGAAAAAAAGCCCGAGAAAAAGTAATTCTTGCTTATTTTGAAATTTGAGTATTATCTGCCCGCTTCCGTGCCGGGATGGTGGAATTGGTAGACACGCTAGATTCAGGTTCTAGTGAGGGTTCCCTCATGCAGGTTCAAGTCCTGTTCTCGGCACCACTTCTTTTTATCAATCCAAAGAAACTTTCAGGGCGTTTTTAATTTTGCGGTTGTTCTTTTTTCTGTCTGGAGGAGGGATTGGAGAGCAGGATCGTTACCGAAATCAAACTTGATGCCGAGGAGGAGATCCGGGCGATCAAAAAAAAGGCGAAGGCCGATATCGAGGCGGTTAAGCAGCGCACTCTCGAGAGGCTGGCTTCGCAGGATGTCAGGTATCAGCGCAAACTTGAGATAAAAAAGCTACGCGAGGAGCAGGCGAAGATCCCCAAGCGCTATTCGGTCGGCGAGGAGATTTTCAACTCCGTTTCCCACGGGATCGGCGCGGGACTTTCGATCGCGGCGCTCGTTCTGCTGATCGTCAGAGCCGTAAACCGTGCTCCGCAGTCTGACATGGGGTTTTATCTGACGGGATTCACGCTTTTCGGAGTTACGCTTTTTGTCCTTTACCTCATGTCAACGCTCTACCACGCGCTGACGCCGTACCATGTCAAGCAGGTCTTCGCGATTTTCGACCACTCTTCGATTTACCTTCTGATCGCCGGCACCTATACGCCGTTCTGTCTCGGTGTCCTCAGACCGACTGTCGGCTGGTGGATGTTCGCTCTGATCTGGGGCCTCTCCGCCGTCGGGATCTCGCTTTACGCCTTTTTCGGCAACAGGATCCGTGCGATTTCGGCGGTGACTTACATCGTCATGGGCTGGCTGATAGTCTTCGCATGGACTCCGATGAGCGAGCTGTGCCCTCCGGTGACTCTCAGACTTCTGATCGGAGGCGGGATCGCCTACACCGTAGGCTGCATATTCTACGCACTGAAAAAGATAAAATGGACCCACTGCGTCTGGCACATTTTCGTGCTCGCCGGCTCTATCCTTCACTTTTTTTCGGTCTATTTTTCGATTTAGTCCAGTACATCGATCGACGGGTTTTTGAGCAGGAAATCTGTTTTCGGGGTGTAGAGCGCCTTGAAGAGGTTGTTTCTCATTTTCGGGTTGTGTGCGTAGATCTCCGCGAGTTTTTCACGGATGAAATGGCGTTCGGAGACGTGCGAGAAGCTGCATCCGGCATCAAGCGGCAGAATCCCCGAATTTCGGGCCTCGGCGGCGATAGAGCTCTCCCTGATGTAGACCATCGGACGGATCACGCGGTATTTACCTTCAAAAAACGGGTTGTTCGGCTTCATCGCTTCGATCGAGCCGTTGCAGAAGAGGTTCATCATAAAGGTCTGGACAAAGTCGTCGCGGTGGTGTCCGAAGGCGATGACGTTTGCACCGATCTCGTCGGCAAGGTCGAAGATCGCAAGCCTTCTTGTCCGCGAACACAGGTAGCACGCCTGTTTTTTTTCACGCTCCATCAGCTCGGTCAGCGATCTCCGGATGGGAAAAAACGGGACATTCAGATCGCTGGACATTTTTCTTAGGGCTTCGCAGACGTTCTCTTCATTTGAAAAACCCATCATTATGAAAGCTGCCGAGATCCTGAAGTCGTTGGTGGTCCGCACCTTTTTTCTCGCGAGCAGCCTCAGCAGCATCGAGCTGTCCTTTCCGCCCGAAAGACCTGCGATGACGTGGTCGCCCGGAGTTATCATGCCGTAATCTGCGATCGCCGCCTCAAACAGTTTGTGCATATTCAGAAAACATTTGCTCTCTTTCAAATTTCGCACTCCTTTTATCAGACTCATCGGCTCCTATTTTAGTCAGAATCTTTTGCGGCAAGTCAAGTTCTTTCTGCAGGTCCAGGCCTCCCTTTTCCTCAAAAATCCTCTTTTCTTTTTAACTTTTTTCGCTAACATTCGCCGGTTTTTGTTTTAAGTAGTTTTACGAGGTGGGATATGAAAGTAAAAGAACTTGTTGAAAAACTCGGACTCAAGATTTTTACCGAAAAAGGCGATCTGGAAAAAGAGATAACCGGCGGTTACACTGGTGACCTGCTCAGCGACGTAATGGGAACTGCAAAGGACGGCAACGTGCTCGTAACGGTCCAGTCGCACAAAAACGTCACCGCGATAGCTTCACTCAAAGAGCTTGCGGCTGTCGTTCTGGTCAAAGGAATTGCGCCGGAACCCGAAATGCTCGAATCGGCTGAAGATGAAGGGATCGCAGTTCTCGGAACGAAAGAGAACGCCTTCACGATTTCCGGCAGAATCTACGAACTGATAAAGTAAAGCGATGAATCAGTACAGGGCGGATCTTCACATCCACACGCTTCTTTCTCCGTGCGGTTCGCTAGAGATGAGCCCGGCCGCGATTTTGGAAGCGGCTGCGGAAAAGGCTCTCGACATCATCGGGATCGCCGACCACAATTCGACGAGGCAGTCGACGATCATCCGCGACATGGCGAAAAAATACGGGATCTTCGTTCTATGCGGCGCGGAGATCAACACGAAGGAGGAGATCCACTGCCTTGCGTTCATGGAGGACGACGAAAAACTCGCGGTCTTTCAGAATTATCTCGACGAACATCTGATAAAAGTGCCGAACAATCCTGAAAAAATGGGCTATCAGGTCGTCGTGAACGAAGAGGAGGAGATAATCTACGAAGAGGAGAATCTTCTTATCGCCGCGATAGACCAGGATATCGAAGCTGCTGAAAAATTCGTCCACTCGCTCGGCGGGATATTCATTCCGGCGCACATCAACAAGACTGTGAACAGCCTTCTCGGACAGCTCGGTTTCATTCCGCCCGACCTCAAACCCGACGCGGTGGAGATCTCGCGGCACATCACAAAAGAAAAATTCCTTGCCGAAAATCCGTTCGTAAAGGGTTTCAACGTAACTACTGCGAGCGACGCCCACATTCCGGGCGATGTCGGCAGGATCGCATCGCTCTTCGAGATCGAAAAAAGGAGTTTTGCCGAAATAAAAATGGCGCTTCACGGCGAAAACGGAAGGAGGGTTATCACAAAATGAAGGAACTTGCTCTGCATATTCTCGATATTCTTCAGAATTCGACCCGCGCAAAGGCGAAAAGGATCGATCTTAACATTTTTGAAGACACCGGAGAAAATGTCTATTCAATAGAAATAAAGGATGACGGCTGCGGAATGTCGCCGGAACTTCTGGCACGCGTCACAGACCCATTCACGACGAGCAGGACCACTCGAAAAGTCGGTCTCGGCGTTCCGCTTTTCAAGCACACGGCGGAGCAGAGCGGCGGACACCTCGAAATAACATCGCAGGAAGGAGTCGGAACGGTCATCAAAGCGACGATGCAGCACGACAACATCGACAGGCCTATCCTCGGCAGCGTTGCGGCGGTCTTCGTCCAGACAGTCGCTTCGAATCCCGAAATACGCTTCGTTTACACCCACACGAAAAACGGCCAGAGCTACGTTTTCGACACCGACGAAGTCAACGAGGCACTTGACGGGATGCCCATCCAGAGTCCCGAAGTCATCAACTACCTCATCAGCATGATAAACGAAAATCTCAAAGAGATCGGAGTGGATTAAGGTCTTTTCTGGCCGCCACTCTTGTATCGAAATGTCGAAATATCGAGATATCGAAATATCGACCGGCGGCGAAACGAACGTCGGTGACACGACATGCGGCGAAACGACAAAACGACAAAACGACAAAAAGATTGGCGGCATGGTGCGGCTCGGTCACGGTTAATTAGCGCTAACTAACTGATATGCTTGAATTTATTTGATGCAGCCAAAATGCTCCCTGTTTTCCGATAGTTAAGAACAAATGCCAAAAATCACTGAAAAAATTTTGACAGAACGCCTTTTGTTAGTGTAACCTCGGACGCTTTTATAGTGGTAGTAAAAGTTTCTTATTTTCAGACAAGGAGGCTAAGTTAGCATGGCAAAGGCAACGATTAAAATTAATCGTCAGTACTTGAAAGAGATCAAAGAAATTTGTGAGGCTTTCAACTACGACAAGGGACAGCTTATCAACGTACTCAAAAAGACTCAGGAGAAAATCGGCTACCTTCCGGCTGAGGTCCAGATGGTCATCGCGGAAGAGCTTAAAGTGCCGGTTGCAAAGGTTTACGGCGTAGTTTCCTTCTACTCCTTCTTCACGATGGTTCCGAAGGGAAAATACCCGATTTCGATTTGTCTCGGAACGGCTTGTTACGTCAGAGGTGCAGAGGGCATTCTTCACGAAGTCGAAAGACAGCTTGGGATCAATCCCGGCGAAACGACCAAGGACGGTCTTTTCTCGCTTGATTGCCTCAGGTGCATCGGTGCATGCGGTCTTGCTCCGGTCATTATGATCGGCGAAAAGGTTTATCCCCGCGTAACGCCGAACAAAGTTAAAGAAATCCTTGACGAATACAGAAATTAGGAGGGTAAAATGGCAGTAAAATCTCTTGCAGATCTCAAAAAAATGAGTTCTGAATTCAAAAACACCGTTTCTCTCAGAGAAAACGGAGACAACGTCGATTCTCTTATCCAGATCAAAGTCGCTATGGCTACATGCGGGATCGCAAGCGGCGCAAAGGAAGTTATGGATTTCTACCTTGAAGAACTCGACAAACAGGGAATCAAGGCGGTTGTCACCCAGACCGGTTGCATGGGTTACTGCTATGCTGAGCCGACGATCGAAGTAAAACTTCCCGGCAAGGATCCTATCGTTTTCGGTCATGTAAATGTCGAAAAGGCAAGCGAGATTCTTGAAAGATACATCAAGAACGGCGAGCTCGTAGAAGGTATCATCCCGGTTAATTACGAAACGGTTAAATAAGGGAGTTCTAGCATGACACATTACAGATTTCATATTCTCTGCTGCGGCGGTACAGGCTGCAAAGCTTCGAACAGCGCAGGCATAGTAAGAAAATTCGAAGCAGTCCTTAAAGAAAAAAATATAAACGATGTACAGGTCATCACGACAGGCTGCTTCGGCTTCTGCGAGAAGGGCCCCATCGTTAAGATACTGCCCGACAACACGTTCTATGTTCAGGTCAAGGAAGACGATGTAGAGACCATCGTAAACGAGCACATCATCAAGGGAAGAAAGGTCGAAAGACTTCTCTACACAGACCCGAAATCGGAAGGTCACGTTTCCGATTCCAAACACATGGGTTTCTACAAGAAACAGATGAGGATCGCTCTTCGTAACTGCGGTTTCATCAACCCCGAAGACATCCGTGAATACATCGCAAGAGACGGTTATGCCGCACTCGGCAAAGTCCTTACAGAAATGACTCCGGAGCAGGCTATCGACGAAATGACGAAGTCAGGTCTCCGCGGCAGAGGCGGCGCAGGTTTCCCGACCGGTCTGAAATGGGGATTCGCAAGAAAGTCCGTTGCTGACCAGAAATACGTTGTCTGCAACGCTGACGAAGGTGACCCGGGTGCATTCATGGACAGATCGATACTCGAGGGCGACCCGCACTCCGTAATCGAAGCTATGGCTATCTGCGGATACTGCATCGGCGCAACGAAAGGTCTCGTCTACATCAGAGCTGAATATCCGCTTGCAATCAAGAGACTCCAGATCGCTATCGATCAGGCTAGAGAATACGGTCTTCTCGGCAAAGACATCCTCGGCACAGGTTTCGAGTTCGATATCGAGCTCAGATACGGTGCAGGCGCATTCGTATGCGGCGAGGAGACGGCTCTTATCCACTCGATGGAAGGCCAGAGAGGCGAACCGACGGTTAAACCGCCGTTCCCGGCTGTAAAAGGCTACATGAGCAAACCCACGAACGTAAACAACGTTGAAACTTTCGCAAACGTTCCCGTTATTTACCTCAAGGGCGCTGACTGGTTCAACAAGATCGGAACCGAAAAGTCGAAAGGTACAAAGGTTTTCGCTCTTGCCGGCAAGATCAACAACGTCGGTCTTATCGAAGTTCCGATGGGAACGACTCTCCGCGAGATCATTTATGAGATCGGCGGCGGAATCAAAGGCGGCAAAAAATTCAAAGCTGTTCAGACTGGCGGACCTTCGGGCGGCTGCCTGACCGAAAAAGACCTTGACACTCCGGTCGATTACGAAAGTCTTGCTAAGGCGAAATCGATCATGGGCTCCGGCGGTATGATCGTTATGGACGAAGACAACTGCATGGTCGCGATCGCAAAATTCTACCTTGACTTCACTGTTGACGAATCCTGCGGTAAGTGCACTCCGTGCCGTGTCGGCAACAAGAGAATGAACGAGATCCTCGACAAGATCATAAAAGGCAACGGAACGATGGAAGACATCGAGCTGCTCAAGAATCTTGCAAACGTTATTCAGGATACAGCTCTCTGCGGACTCGGTCAGACGGCTCCGAACCCTGTTCTTTCGACTATCAACAACTTCTACGACGAGTATGTAGCTCACGTAAAAGACAAAAAATGCCCGGCAGGACAGTGCAAAGACCTTCTTAGCTATGTCATCAATCCTGACAAGTGCATGGGCTGCACGGCTTGTGCTAGAAAGTGCCCGGTAGCTGCGATCACCGGCACCGTAAAACAGCCGCACACAATCGATCAGGCAAAATGTATCAAATGCGGAACCTGTATTGATACATGTAAATTCGGCGCAATTAGCAAACAGTAGGCAAAGGAGAAACACATGGATATG